>Ga0210057_1001654_pt1 | contig 33204 bp, 32 predicted proteins | sample CryGeyCG2114_010_2_FD_183968 | JGI IMG/M metagenome (GOLD analysis project Ga0210057, IMG submission 183968) | Groundwater microbial communities from aquifer - Crystal Geyser CG10_big_fil_rev_8/21/14_0.10 (SPAdes) (version 2) | ecosystem: Environmental > Aquatic > Deep subsurface > Groundwater ... | reverse complement strand
ATATCTCGCCGTCGTTAAAATTTTGAATTTTGAATTTTGAATTTTGAATTTGTTTAGGATTTCGGATTTTGGATTTGAGATTTTCCACTTGTTTTTTGCAATTTTCGCAAAAAATAAGTGGTATTGGCTCGCCCCAATAATGTTGGCGAGAAAATATCCAGTCATGAAGATGATAATTTGTTTCTCTTCTGCCCAGCCTATTTTTAATTAACCAGTCAGTCATTTTTTTAATTGCTTGTTCTGAACTTAATCCGTTAAACTGACCCGAATTAACCAATGTCCCGTAATCAACGTAAGCCTGCCCCGTACCGAACTTGTTCTGGTTCGGGGCTTCTTTGGAAGTGTCGCCGCCTAAAATCACTTCTCTGATCTCCAATTCATACTTTTTAGCGAACTCGTAATCTCTTTTGTCATGCGCAGGTACGACCATTACCGCTCCCCCACCATAAGTAGCAATCACATAATCGCCAACCCAAATCGGAATTTTTTCATTATTTAAAGGATTAATCGCATAAACACCTTTTAGTGGAACTCCGGTTTTTTCTTTTTCCAAATCAGTCCTTTCTAATTCGCTTTTCTTTTTCGCCTGCTTAATATATTTCTGGACTTCGTCCCAATTTTCAATTTTCAATTTCCAATTTTCAATCAAGGAATGTTCCGGAGCGACAATAAGTGCGGTAACTCCAAATATGGTATCAATTCTTGTTGTGAATACTTCAATAAATATTTTGGGTTTTGAATTTTGGTCATTTGAATTTGTTTCGGATTTCGGATTTCGGATTTCGAATTTGACGACCGTTCCGGTCGATTTTCCTATCCAATTTATTTGCTGGGTTTTGATTCTTTCTGAATAATCAACTTTGTCCAAATCATCAATCAATCTATCAGCGTAAGCAGTAATTTTCAACATCCATTGTTTTTGTTTTTTTTGCTCGGTTTCAGCTCCACAGCGTTCACATTTACCACCAATTACTTCTTCATTCGCTAAACCAATTTTACAGCTCGGACACCAGTTTATCGGCATTTCTGCCTGATAAGCTAGTCCTTTTTCAAACATTTTCAAAAATATCCATTGCGTCCATTTGTAATATTCGGGGTCGGTGGTATCTATTTCTCTAGACCAGTCAAAAGAAAGCCCTATCATCTTTAATTGTCTTCTAAAATTATCGGTATTCTTTTTAGTTGCTTCTATGGGATGTATTCCTGTTTTGATGGCATAATTTTCGGTTGGTAAACCAAAGGCATCCCATCCCATTGGATACAAAACATTATAACCTTCCATTCTTTTTTTTCTGCAAACCGCGTCCAAAGCAGCATAAGAACGAACCTGCCCAATATGAAGCCCTTCGCCCGAAGGATATGGAAATTCAACCAGAATATACTGTTTACCCCTCGACTTCGCTCGAGACAAGAAATCCTTGGCTTTATCTAAGCCAAGTTTACTCCATTTATTTTGCCACTTGCGTTCTATTAACTTGGGATTGTATTCTTTCATATTCCTGTTGAGAGCGTAGCCCGAAATCCGCCTATGACGGACCATTTAGATTCAATTTTTGAAGGATTATATTGGTTCACAATTTTAATCGTATCAGATATTGGTCTTAATTTCAATTAAAAAACATTGACATCTTAACAAAACATTTAATATAATTATCTCGGCCCTAAGAATGCGTCATTCTCTGAGAATGGCATTCTGGGCGGCCAGGGGTCAAGTGAAGGAATACCAAACAGGAACAGCCCCGTTGAAACCGCTTTTTATCCCATTATTTGAGTAATGGGGAGTGATTCTCTGAAAGGGGAATTCACAAATTCAAAGAATTCGGTTTCTTTTCTTCGGGGGAAGGGCCAAAGGCCTCAGCGGCATGCGAGATCCTGTCTGGTCCCTTCTTGAATCTTGACCCCTGGTTCGCTGGGGCGAAAAGGAGGAAAAATGTTCTTTAATACGTTCCTTGAAAATTTACCAGATTATCCGTCATTTACCGAATGTTGGATAAAAGATGAAAATCCTTTAAGTGCTCTGTTTCAAAAACGTCGCATATTTATACCCAACGAATCAATGTCAATTCTTCACAAGCGCCTTATTAACTATCTCCGAGACCTGAAATTTCCTCTCCCGTTTGCATTTGGAGCAAGACCAAAAAATTCTCCGCTTAAGAATGTATGGTGGCATAGGCACAACCGGTATTTTTATCTCTTAGATCTTCGTAAGGCATATTCATCTGTAAGCTGTGAAAAGTTAACTGACATTCTCTGTTCTTTGGATGAAGAACTAAGGAATTGCGAACAAGGGGTGTATAGGTTTTTGGATGAATATTGTTTCTTCTTTGGAAAAGGACTAGTCACTGGTGCACCAGCGTCGCCCGACCTATTCAATATTTATGCGGGGGTTCTTGTAGACAAACCCCTGGGAGTATTCTGCAAAAAACACAACCTCACTTTCACCCGCTATCTCGATGACTTAGCTCTCTCGTCTTCAAAAATCCCAATCGGAAAAAGAAAAAGACAGGAAATCAGAACAATCATTAAGGATGCAGGATTTGGAGTTAACCATCACAAATCCAGGGTCTGCGACCTTAAAAAAGGCGCAATAGTAATTAACGGCGTTAGCTTGGAAATGGGTGGCAGAACTTTTGTTCCCAGGTATTATTTAAGAAAAATTAGAGGATTTATGCGTAAGCTGAGCTTAGAAGCAACGCTGAAAAAATCAGACAAACAGACGCTTAACGGCATGATGAGTGCATTCTGGGGAATCACTGACCGAAAAAGACTTAACAAGACGGAGCAAAAACTGGTAAAAAAATACCAAGCATTAAAAAGCTAGGTATCGGGGCGTTGAGAAATCGGCGTCCCCTTTTTTATATTCCAAATAATTTTCTCGCATTTTTGGTTGTTTGTTCGGCCACTTGTTCAAAACTGAGTCCTTTTATTTCCGCGATTTTGCGAGCGACATATTCGACATTTTCTGGAGTATTTCTAATTTTTTGACGAGCTTCAGGCGTTAAACCCCGACCACCAAAAATTTGGTGTGGGGGTAAATACGGCGCGTCGGTTTCGATTAAAATTCTTTCTAATGGTGTATTTTTGATTACTTTATCATAATCGCGCGCATAAGTAATTAAACCGGTAAAACTGATGTAAAATCCCAATTTCAAATATTCTTTAGCATAAGACCAACGACCCATGTAGCAATGAAGAACACCATTTAGCTTGTAGCTGGTAGCTTGTAGGATTTTCAAAATCTCTGGAAATAGACGGCGAGAGTGAATAATTACTGGTTTATTTAATTCTTTGGCTAATTCCAAATGCTGAATAAAAACTCTCTGCTGTAATTTTTGGACTTTTTCGTCATTCTCACAAAAAGCATAATCTAATCCACATTCGCCTATGGCAACGACCTTGGATTTTTTGGCTAAAGCCAAAAAATCCACCCGTCTAAATGCGGAGCTTTTGTCGGGTTTAACATTATGGGGATGCAATGCTACGCTGGCATAAACTCCTTTTTCATATTTTTCCGCAATTCCTACGGCTTTTTTTGAGGTTTCATAATCCGCGCCGACATTAATAATCCAAATATCCTTATCTAAACAACGACCGATGATTTTCTCTCGGTCGTTTTCAAATTCATCAAAATTAAGATGACAATGAGTATCGATTAGCATTATATTCGCGGAAATAAAATATCGGTTTTGCCGGTTTTTATTTGTTCCTTAATTCTTTCACTTGTTTCGGGCAAAAATGGCGCGATTAAATCAGCAATTTCGGAAATACAATAAAGCAAATTGGATAAAACCTGTTCCAATTTTTTCTTATCGGTTTTAGCCAATTCCCAGGGTTTTGAATTATCTATGTATTTATTTCCGGTAATTCCAATTAATCTCCAAATAAGAACCAGCGATTCGAATAATTCAAGCTTATTTAATGAATCAATTGATACTTCTTTGCCATCATCGAAATGTCTTTTATACTCAAAATCAACTTTATCTTTTGAAACAACCTTCTGTAAGCCGTATTTTCCTATCATTGCCAATACTCTAGAAATAAGATTGCCCAAATCATTAGCTAAATCAGCATTGTAGCGTTCTTCAAATCTCTTTATTGAAAAATCTCCGTCCTCAAAAGTCGGAATCTCCCGTAAAAGAAAATATCTGACGGGATCAACCCCGCATTTTTTAACCGTCTCAAATGGGTCGATTACACTCCCGAGAGATTTGCTGATTTTTTTACCATCAATTGTTAAATAACCATGAACAAAAATCTCTTTAGGCAAATTCAATCCGGCTGACAAAAGCATAGCTGGCCAATAAACTGCGTGGAAACGAATAATTCCCTTACCAATAACATGAAGAATATTACCACTTCCTTGCCAAAATTCCTTGAAGAGTTTTCCATTTTTAGCATAATCCAAAGCATTAATATAATTAGAAAGAGCGTCAAACCAGACATAAATTTTTTGAGAATCATCGCCGGGAACAGAAATACCCCAGTTTTTAGCTCTTTCATTTGAACGCGAAATACTGAAATCTTCAAGCCCGGATTTGATAAAACTTAAAACTTCATTTTTCCTCGTTTCGGGAGTAATTTTTAATTTATCAGAAGAAATTAATTTTTCTAATTCTTTTTGATAACTAGATAATCTAAAGAAATAATTCTCTTCCTCGATTATTTCCGGTTTTTTCTTATGCTCGGGACACAAACCATCGATTAATTCTTTTTCCGTTAAAAACGCTTCACAACCAACACAATATAAACCTTTATATTTTTTCTTGTATATATCTTCTTTTTTACAAGATTGCCAAAGTTTTTGAGCGCCTTTAATATGACGTTCTTCGGTTGTTCTAATGAAATCATCCCAGGAAAGATTTAAAGCGTCTTTTAGGTCTATAAACTTTTGAGCGTTTTTATCAACAAGTTTTTTAACAGGAATTTTTTCTTCTTCTGCAGATTGAACATTTTTCAAACTATTCTCATCACTTCCCGTAACAAAATGGACTTTTTCGCCAAGAATTCTATGATATCTTGCAATAACATCGGCCTGAACCAATTCTAAAACAAACCCCAGATGAGGAGATGCATTCACATAGGGTATAGCAGTTGTGATATAAAATCTTTTCATATTTTTAAAAGAAAAAGGATTCTTTTTTAGTATTAATTAAACATGTAGATGGAAAAAGATTATTATTATAAGCATCTTGACAAAATGGATATGGAGCAAAAATGTCTTTATAAATTTCGTGTGCATATAACCTACAAAATCCCCTACACCAAGAGGCATATTTACAATTTCCACATACGCCTTTTAGGTTATTTGTATCTATTCGTCTTAATGTTTTAAATAAATCTTCATGCCACGCTTTGATAATGTTATTATTTGACTTTATTGTGCTTAATTCTTCATTGGCATACTGACAAATGCCAAACCTACCTTTGGCAGTTAAACCTATCATCCCAAAACCCCAATCACATTTTGGAGATCTATGGATATCGCTCGGAATAAATGGTTTAGGTATTACTACATCTAATAGCTTGTCCTTTTTTACCGTTTTAAACTCTCTAAATTTTACAAAATAATATTTATTTAAAAATAACAAAATTTGCTTTTGTGACAGAGCAAACTTTTTAGCCCTTTCTGTTTTTCCTCTACCAAGTTCTGAAATTATCGGAATAAGTGAGTGACTACACCCTAGTTCTAAGACAAAAAAATCTATAATGCCCAAAATTTCGTTAATATTCTTTTTGTGTAAAACGGTATTAATCGTTACTGGGACATCAGCTTCTCTCAATGATTTAATGTTCCTTAATATTCTATTGTAGGCACCTTTTATTCGTCGAAAATCATCATGAGTTTTTGAAGATAATCCATCTACACTTATGGTTATCCTGATATAATCCTTAAATGATGCAATTTTTTCAATAAGAGAGTCGCATAACAAAAACCCGTTTGTATCAATATTGACAAATATCTTATGTTCTGTTGAGTACTCTACTAGTTCTATTAAATCTGTTCGAGTAAACGGTTCCCCTCCGGTAAATACTATATTCCTAGCTGTGCTTATTTTAGAGAACTGGTTAATTACTAATTTTAAATAATCGGTTTTCATTAAATGCTTGTTTCGAAAATTAGCACCAATTAAACAATGCGTACAATTAAAGTTGCACTTGTGCGTCAAAGATATTATAAGTGTTTTAATTCTCGCAAAACACAAAGTATATATATCATCAAAATCTTCGGATGATATGCCAACATAATTCATAACCATTAACTTACCTATTTATTGATTTATAATCTATTTTGCTGTTATGGGGTCCTTCTTTTCGTATCGGATAAAGTCTTCTTGTTTATCTGTGGTGCCTATAGTTATAGGGCACATACAAGCTTTAAGCAATGGATCTTCTTCAAGTTCTTTGGCTTTTTTGAATTTCTCTAACTGTTCTTTTCGTAACAACAAACCATATTTCTTTGCTGTTTCTTCTGGGCGGTAAAATAGCTCTTCCCTAAGGCCTGGATTAGTTTTAAGAATTTCTATAAATTCTTCAATTTTCATAATCTATTTATTTTTATATTAGTATTGTCGACCTTTAACTTTTATTTTTTATCGCAATTGCAAATTCACCCTTTGGTTCGATTTTGTCGACAATTTCGCTGATTTTACCCCTATAAATCGTCTCGAACATTTTGGTTAATTCGCGTCCGACAACTATATCAAAATTATTAAAATTATTCAATTCTTTCAATGTTTTTAAAATTCTATACGGTGATTCGTAGATTATCACGGGATATTTTTGCTCGGCAACTTCTTTGAAAAATTTCTGCCTGCCTTTTTTGTGGGGCGGGAAACCAAGAAAAATAAATTTATCCATAGGAAATCCGGATATACTAGCTATAGCGGTTATTGCCGCTGGTCCAGGAATTGGGATAATTTGTGCCAAATCTTTTACTTGTTCGATTAACTTATTTCCCGGGTCAGAAATTCCCGGCGTGCCGGAATCGGAAACCAAAGCCAAGTTTTTACCTTGATTCAATAAATTTTTAATATAATCTATTTTCTTCAATCTTGAATGCTGATGATAACTTTCAATCGGAGTTTTGATATTATAATAATCGAGTAATTTTCTGGTTACTCGCGTATCCTCGCACAAAATTAAATCGACCTCGTCTAAAACGTGCAAAGCCCTGATGCTGATATCTTTCAAATTTCCGATGGGAGTTGCCACAATAAATAATTTCGCCATATAATTAGTATAAGACCTAATTTTTTTATTCGCAATGATTCTTATCCCCCATATTTTAGTTGGCGCGGCTATCGGAGCCAAGACTCATAATCTTGGCTTAATTGTAATTCTGGGATTATTAAGTCATTTTATAATGGACAAAATTCCTCACTGGGATTATATTAATTCCGGAATTAAGGATTTCAGAAAAAGCAAAAATTTCAAAGCTCTTTTTAGGGATTTATTCAAGATAGCAGTCGACGGAATGATTGGTCTTTTAATTGTATTTTTGATTATCTGGCAAATACATCAACTGACAGATTTGCTTTTTATTATGTTAGCGATATTTGTATCCGTTCTCCCAGATATTTTGCTCGGCCTCGTCCACCTTTTTGCTCCGCGAAATTTCGCTGAAAAATATGTTAAATTCCATTTCCGATTTCTCCATTTCGCCAAAGACAAAGAAAAAGAAGGTAAAATTACCTTCTTTAACATCTCAACAGAAATTTTGGTAATTGTAATAGCTATAATTATACTTTTTTCTTGACCAGGTCCTTAACAAACTCAGCGAAAACAGCGGTAAGCGGAACTGCCAAAAGCACTCCAAGTATCCCTCCCAGTTTAGCGCCGATCAATAAAGCCATAATTACGATTATCGGATTTAATCCTACGGTCTTTCCAATCACCAACGGAACAATTGCATGATTTTCCAGTTGCTGAACCGCAACATACAGAATCAAAACCCAAAAAGCCAATATCGGCGCTTGTAAAAAGCCCACAATAATCGCCGGAATAGCTGACAAAACCGGGCCTATATAGGGCAATAATTCCAAAACGCCGGCTACAATAGCCAAAATCAAAGCATATTTTATACCCAAAAAGTAAAGACCGATATAAACCAATGCGCCAACAATCAGGCCCAAAAGTAGTTGTCCCTGCAGCCAGCGACCCATTTTTTTCTGCGCTCTTTCCCACAAATCCAGGATATAATCACGATGATTAAAAGGACTGATAGCAGCCAGGGTGCGCTGAACCCCCTTTTTCTGAACAGAAAGATAAAAAGAGATAATCAAAACCAAAATAAAAGTAAATATACCGCCGAATATATTTATAATACTGGAAAACAAACTTGCCTCCGATGCTTGCAATCTTTCCACAATCCGGGACAAAAATATTTGAATTTGATTTATTACTGCTTCGTACTTAGAAAAAGTTTTCTGAAACGATTTAAATTGAGCCGATAATTTATCAACATAATCCGGCAAATGCGAAGATAGATTCTTTATTTCGCTAATAAACGGCGCGAAAATCAAAGAAATCAAAAAAGCTATAAGCGCGATTATAACAATATAGCTTATCAAAGCCCCTATTACTCGGGGGATTTTTATTTTTTCCAAAGCGCCAACCGCGGGAGCAATGGCTGATGCGATAATCAGGGCGAAAATGAAGATTACAATGACATCTCGAATCAAATAGAGAAAAACCAAAAGAAGAATAACAAAAACAATCTGGAGAATGGCAACCCAGGAAATGACAAAAGTTTGCGGTTTTCTATCTGGGGACATTTTAAATTTTTATTAAATTTTTAGTAATTTCTGAAACCTTTTTTTATCTTTAAATGGTCCAATCAAAGCTAAATTCAGTTTTTCAGGGCGAAATATGTCTTTGGCTACCCTTTGAATATCATTTGCCGTTACTGCTTCTATTTTAGCAAATTTCTCGTCAAGGGTCAAAATTCTATTCTCCAAAAGTTCTTGAAAGGCATAAAATTCTGCTTGCTCGTCTGATTCTTCCATTGCTAAAATTGTTCTTCCTTTCATAAAATCTTTAGCCTTTTTCAATTCTTCCTTACCAATCTTTTTGTCTCTAATTAATTTATAATTTTTAAGAATAATTTCAATAGATTTATCTACTCTCTGATTATCAATTCCAGCACTTGTACATAACCAACCAGTATCTGTATGATTTTCTGTTCCAGTCCTTACATAATAGGCTAATCCATGTTTTTCTCTTATCTCAATCCATAGACGCGAGCTCATATTACCGCCCAAAATTACTCCCAAGATACCAAGGGCATATTTATTGGGATTGAAAATATCGTAACCCCTTACTCCCAAACGGAGATGAGTTTGATCGGTTTTTTTATAATAAACCAAAAGACCGGGCTTTCTTTGTTTTTCAATAACTTTATTTTTTACTTTTGCCGCCTTTGTATTTATGTTTCTGAAGTAATTTCTTATTTTGGGTTTTAAATTCTTACCAATATTGCCCGCTACAACGACAACCGTGTTCTGGGCCGAATAATGATTTTTTAAATAATTCATAAAATCTTGCCTTTTTAAAATTTTAATCACTTCTTTTTCGCCTAAAACTAACCAACCAGCTGGTTGATCTCCGTAAAGTAATTGTTCCCACAACTTCCAAACATATCTCTGGGGTTGGTCTAAATTCATATTTATTTCTTCAATAATCACACCTTTTTCTCGCTCTATTTCTTTCTGCTCAAGTTTGGAATTCAAAAATATATCAGAAACCCAACCCAGGGCCAAATCTAAATGTTTGCTCGCAACTTTTGCATAATAACCAGTATATTCTTTCCAGGTAAATGCATTGTACTCTCCGCCCACTTTATCTAATGTTTCAGCAATAGTCAAAGTATTCGGTCTCTTCTTTGTTCCTTTAAAAAACATATGCTCTAAGAAATGGGAAATGCCGTTAATTTCTTTGGTTTCATATTTAGAACCAGTGCCAACCAAAACTAAAACAGTCACTGCTTTGGTATTTTTCATTGGAACAGTGACCAATCTTAGTCCGTTTTTAAAAGTAAATTTTTGGTAGGGTTTATTCATTTAAGGGTTTATTCATTTATTTAAACACTCCATTCTTCTTGCGATATAATTTTAAAATTATTATCAACATCAAATTTAATTACTTCTAATTTCTCTTCATTCTCTTTTTTAATTGTAAGACTAAGGACCCTACCATCTTCTGACCAAGTGGCTTTAGTTTCATCTGTTAACTTTGAATAAACCGATGGAAGGAGTCTACGAAATTCAAAAAGAGTATTGCCATATTTATCACCCACAGTAATACCATAGCCCCCTGAATAGTGATGTGCAACCACTAATTCTTTATTGGGTGACCACTCATATCTCACCCCATAATTTACTACGTCTTTTTCTCCAGTTTCAATATCAACCCTCCAAAAACCAACGCACTCTGTACCACATCCTCGATAGAGAACAGCCTCTCTTGGATTCAGCCACTCCCAATTTCCAAAACGATAATCCCCCCTAAAAACCTCCTGTTCTTCTCCGGTGTCCAGACTGTAAACCATCAAAGCTAAATAATTTTCATGATAGGAGACTTCATCTTGATAAATCGGTTTGCTGTACAAATGTTTATAATAACCAACTCTCCTCTGATCGGGAGCAACTTTTAACAAGCTTTTTTCAAATCCATCATTGGTCAATTGTCTCCCCTTACTTTTTCCATCCCAGTCAAAATCTAATTGCCAAACTTCGTTATGTTCAATAATAAAAATGGGTTCCCCAAAACTTTTTTCTTGTTTAGTGAAAAAAACAAAATAAGAACCGATCAAAACAATAACTAATCCTAAAATAAAAAATAGAATTTTGGAAATTCTAAATTTCATAGTTTATAAAATCTTAAATTATCTACAGAGAAAATAAATTTTTCTTCTTCGGCCCAATCTGGCTTTGAAACATAGATAGAATAAAAATGATTAGCTCCACTAGTTAGGTCCTTGACTTCACTATTTATCACTTGTCTGGCTGCTTTATAAGAATCCTGCCAGGCTTTCTCTTCTAGTTTATTATCAATAGGAGGTACTCTTACTTTTTGGCGAGTTTCTTTATTCCAAAGAGAATCATATTGCTTCTCCCGAAGAATTATTTCATGATAGGTATCTCCCCATCTGTGTTGGGAATCTTCGACCCGATTCCTAATTGACCAACCAACGGCTATTTTGGCTAACTTGGGAGTTCCGCCTGCTTCACCATATATCACTCTTGCCAAAAGAATGTCTTCCGGATCGTCTTCTAAGTCTCCAGTCCATTCAGGATCATCAACCGTGGGAATACGTTTAAATTCTATTCTCTCACCCACATCTAATTCTACTTTGTGTAGGATTGGTGTCTTATCGGCCCAGAATTCAATATAATGAGTACCTTGGACTAGCTTGGTTTCAAAAGTATGTTCTTTTGTTTCTTTTCTAAGTAACTTTTTGACTAAGGAACCTGCCCAGAACCAGTATCGGTGAAATAGGCTTAGTTTGTTCTTTTGAATTTCTCCATCGATAATTAGTTTTACGTCATCGCTGTCCCACCAGCGATATTTTGTAGTAACTTTAGCAGTAATTGTTTTGAGGGGTAAATCTACTAAAACAAAAACATACCAAGGTCTTCTATCGCCATCTTCGGCTTGTTCTTCGAGGTTGAATGTTGGATTTTGAGTTTTGGATAATTCTTCAATTTTTATATCTTCAATTAAAGCGCTATTTTGGGGAATTAAACTAATAGTATGTTCTCCTTTATTTAAAACGGTCAGAAAAACAATGGTTTTCTTTAATCCCTTTAGTTTTGAACCGTTCCAAGAGGCGGGGATATTGAATAATTGAATATTCTTTTCCGGAGGGATTTCTCTAAACCTTCTGTCATCAATTTCTGCTCGTAAATCTTCATCTTTATTACTATTCAGCTGTTTTCTGGATTCGCAGCGGGCAGAGATAGAAATAGCTATCAAGCCTAGTTTAGAAACTTTGAAAGAATGTTTATATTGCCGAGTTATTTTTGTTGGGAGTTTCATGGTGTTTAAAAAATTTTTGAATTCTTACCTTTTTATTATAGCATGATTTTATTTTATATGCTACAATTATAATAACAGTATGAGTAAAAATTTTAATCTATTGTTATTACATATGTTAGAAGATATTCATCCCAGAACATGGATATGTTTGAAGGGCCCAAAAATTTATAATATTATCAAACACATAGAAAAAGAGGTGTGCAGAAACAATAATTGGTCTAAAAGAAGGTTAAGTTTGCTAATATCTAATCAACTTGAATGTCACCATAATACAATCTACCATCTTTTTCAAAATAAATATGAATTCTATCCTATTCCAGTAATCCTAGAATTGTTGAAATTCAACAAACATAAACAAAAATTTCTAAAAGAAGTCAAAAACAATATAACATATCTAAAAGTTAATTCTGCATCCTCTAAACCTGTTAAGGGAGTCAATAAATTGAATAAAAATCTAGCAAAAATTTTAGGTGCCTTTATGACTGATGGGAGTCTAAGTATTCAAAAAGTAATTGCCTCTCCTCAATCGAAAGATCTAAGAGAAATAGAAAACAAGCTCAAAAAACTAAAAATTCATTATTCTACCGGAGTTTCTCCTTCTCGGAATCAATATTATGTAAGTATTCAAATGAATAGAAATAATTTTAAAAAACTAAATAAATTAAATCGTTCTTTCTTAACTCAAACCCACTATAACATTGAACTCAGTGATGAATATGAAGACAACGTAGAAGCATTTATTAAATGGATAAAAGAAGAGTTTAACATACATCCTAATAGATTTAAACAAAAGAAAGGTGCTTGGCGGGTTACCTTCTCAAACAAAATCTTAGCAAGATATTTAATGCGCTTTTTTGAAGTCAAGCCCGGGCCAAAAACCTATTATGCGCATGAACCAAAAATTATAAAAAGATCTGGTTTACAATTAAGAAAGGCTTTTGCCAAAGGAGTGTTAATGTTTGATGGCTGCGTATCGCAACAAAGAAAAATATTATTCAGTACTAAAAGCTGTAATTTATTTAACTCAATAAAAGAAATTTGGAGAAAAGACAAAATTAATTTTGGCGAGTCACTATCACAACGGAGAAAAGAATGGAACCTTTTTACTACAGTAAGTAATACTAAAGGAAACCTATTAAAATATTTTGAACCATATACCCAAAAATGGAAACTAATCAACTGGCTATCCGGAGATATAAACTCTATGCCTATACTTAAAACAAAATTTTCTCTTTCAACGGAAAAAATATTAAAGGTTTTGAAAGAAATAGAGAGATGTGATGTTCTTTTCTTAAAAAATTACTTTAAATGCAGTCATTCTACTATCCGGTCTTATTTAAAGATTTTAAAAAATCAAAGCAAAATTAAACTCTCGGATGCCCCAACTCGTATCAATGATTATATAGATAAAAATACAACAGTACTTTTAAAAAATAGATTCCATAAATTACTTTTTAAAAGAATAAAAGAAAAATTTAAAAAAGATAAAAATTTTGCGGGCTTTTTAGAAGTGCAAAAGGGCACTTTATCTGCTTGGAAAGTTAGAAAAAACAGAATACCGATTTATGTTCTTAAAAAAATGTGTAAACTTCTAGATATAGATTGCAAACAAGCATCAAGAAACATAAGAAGAACAGATCGAGAAATAATTGAAATTATTTAACAATTTTACCAAGATTTAAAAATTTTTCTCCCTGAAGAATCTTTTGGATTTTTTCCACTAAATCAGCAATTTTAACTCTTATTTGTTTCATGCTATCTCTATCTCTCAGAGTAGCTGTATTATCTTCTAATGTTTGGAAGTCGCATGTAACTGACGCCACTGTGCCGGCTTCGTCTTGGGCATAATATCTTTTGCCAATATTTCCTCGGTCATCCCAGGTAGCAGCAAAGTTCGGCTTTAGCAATTCATAAACTTTTCTGGCTTTTTTAATTAATTCGGGTTTATTGGCTAAAAGAGGAAATACTGCCACTTTAATCGGAGCCAATTCTGGTTTTAGTCTTAAAACTACTCTTTTTTCGCCCCTGACTTCTTCCTCGTAATAAGCTTCGGAAAAAATAGCCAACATTGTTCTTTCCAAACCAAAAGAAGGCTCAATTACATGAGGATAAAATTTTTCATTGGTTTCTAAATCAGTATATCTCAAATCTTTACCGCTTTTTTCCGAATGATTTTTTAAATCATAATCAGTCCGATAAGCTAACCCGTAAAGCTCCTTAAAACCGCCGAATGGAAAATTGTATTCCAAATCCTCAGTATGCTTAGAATAATGAGAGAGTTCATCTTTTCCATGTTCGCGCCAGCGGATATTTTTCTTCTTTATGCCCAACCCTAAAAACCATTCCTCCATTTGTTTTTTCCAATATTCAAAATATTTTTCCCAATCTTTCTCTTTTATAAAATACTCTATTTCCATTTGCTCAAATTCCAGTTTGCGGAAGATAAAATTACCCAAGGTAATCTCGTTTCTGAATGCCTTACCCATCTGGGCGATACCGAAAGGAATTTCCGGATGAAAACTGTCAATTATGTTTTTAAAGTTAACAAAAATCGCTTGAGCGGTTTCCGGTCTTAAATATGCCATGGATGAAGAATTTTCTACCGGTCCGATAAATGTTTTGAACATCGGAACGAATTTTTTGGGTTCGGTAAGTTGGTCATTACCACATTTTGGGCATTTAGAGATTAGGGTTTTGGATTTAGAATTTCCGATTTCGTCTTGACGAAATCGGTAGTGGCATTTCTTGCATTCCACCAAAACATCGATAAATCCTTGGGTATGCCCGGAGGCCTCCCATATTTTGGGATTCATCAAAATACCACCATCCAAGCCATACATATCATCTCTGTCCTGAACAAATCTCTTCCACCAGCTTTTCTTGATATTGTTTGCCAATTCAACGCCCAAGGGACCAAAATCAAATGTATTCGCCAGCCCGCCGTAAATATCCGAACCGGGATAAATAAAACCCCGGCGTTTACATAAACTCACTATTTTTGACATTAGGTCTTCCATGTAAAATATAAAATATTTATTCCACTACTCGACTCTTGTTATAAGCGTTATTCGGGTCATCGGGTATCATGGTCGTAACCGCGCGAGCAGAACTATCAAGAATAACCTGAGTAAAGGTATCTTTCCCTTCGGCCGAAGATTCGTTGATTAAAACCGGAGATTCGCCGACCTGATTAATGGAGGGTGTAAGGCCTATCTGGAAAATAAGTTCGTAAAGGGACGAAACCGAGCCGACGCCAGCCGGAACTTTTTGAATTTCCCAAATAACTTCTTTCGTTCTTTCATTATAATAAACCTGACTATCGGAAACTTTGTTGATGTAATAATTGGACCAGCTTATTCCCTGTGGCAAAACTGCGCTTACCCTTACATTCTCCAAATCGTTGCTTCCGTTACTAATCTGCCAATGGACGGTATAAGTGGTCAATTCATTAACCTTCGGAGGAAGCGGACCAGTATTGAAAATGCCCGGAGCTGGTTCGTTATAATAAACTTTACTCTTTATGTCGAGCTGGCTATTAACCTTACAGCTAAATTCTCTGCTAATCTTCAATTCTTTCATGGCAAACTTAGCCGGCACGGTTAATGTTCCTATTTCGCTTAAGACCGTGGCCTGGAAATTTTTATCGTTATAATTATTCATCGGTATGGGATTTTTCAGGTCTATCGTAAAATTCACGCTTCCAGATTCATTCGGTTCCAGTAAATTCAATTTAGGAACTTCTCCTCCGCCCCAGGTAATAACATTCTGTCGACTGTCAAAATAACCCACCCTATCCAGTTCAAGACTTTTAAAATCAAATACGCTGTCTTCAAGGTAAGCTTTTAAAATCAGTTCTTTCAGGGCAACATCGGTATTGTTTCTGAACTCAATTATATATTTTAAATGCTGACCTGGATTCAGATTGCAATTTTCTTCTTCGACCCTTTCAAGCGTCACCAGTAACAGAAGCGGGGAAGGAGCGATTTTGGTACTGTATTCCGACCTGCTGTACTGAAGGAATTGTTCGTTCTCCATGGTACCGATCATGACTTCAAGAGCCTTATCTTCTCCTTCTTCTCCCTGTAAAATTCCATTTAAGCCAATAACTTTTTTCTCGCCGGCTTTCAGGGTATTGATTTGCCAAACGTTGGTAGTCCCTTCGGCCGGCTTGGGGTCGGTATTTTTAATTTTAAAATCTTCGCTGTAAGCAATTTCCGCTCTAAGATTAGAAATATCGTTGTTTGTCTTGTTCTCGTATTCAATCAAATAACTAACATCCTGACCCGATATGACATTTTCCGGCCCGTCAATCTTTATGCTAATTAAAACCGAATTAATCTCTATTCTCTGGTCGGTGGATTTCTCAAAACGGGAATTAATGTTCTGGGGCTGATAACTCAGGATAGCAGTTATGGTCTTAAATTCTCCCTTTCCCCCTACAAATCTTACTCTGAAACTCTCCTGACCTTGGGATTTTTTGGAAATTTGTTTTAAATCTCTTTGCTCCTGATGAATCTCTTTTCCGTCCGACGAGAATACTCCGGAAGGATAATTGATAATCAGAAGTGAATCATTCAAATTGACCCGGTTATCGTTTGTATATTCAATTGTCAGAATTACTTCTTTACCCGAAGCGATATCATGAGATGTTTTAACGCTCAACTCGACTTTTGCCGGGCTGAAAGATTGGCGTCCCCAAATAATCGCCCCTATGGCGACAACAATAAAAATTACCACCAGAAAAAACAGGGTTCTGGGCAGATTCTTTCTGTAGAATAAAGAAATCAACCCTTTGCGTTTTTTACTGGGTTTGGGTTCTTGCGGATAAATTGGCTCCTGTGGATTTATTTCCGTAATTTGAAATTCCTCACCTCCATCCATGTTTATATTATAACATTTAATAGATATCCTTTAAATTTTTCATCGCTTCCGGGTCGTAACCGAGAAGCTTAATCAGATTCTTCTCAAAATCCGAAATCGCGGACTTTAAGGAAATTTTGTCTTCGTTGATATTTTTAAAGATTGATAAAATCAACTTCCAAATACACTCATCCTTCTCTTGGCCGGCTATTGCTTCATCAATCAAGTCCGCTATTTGTCCGACGATTTTTAGTTTTTCCGAGTCCTTTTTAATTTTTAAAAACTGGTCTTTTATTACCGCGTCCTTAAGGATTAGAATGTTTTTTCCTTCAACTAAAATCATCTGGACCCAAGAAATCGACTCAATACTATAGCGCAACTTGCTTTCCAACTTTTTTACTCCTTTGGCAGAAATATTAATTTTTCCCAATTTTTCGCTATAAACAATTAAAAGCCGATCTACTTCATTTGAATCGGCTGATTTCAATATAATTGCTTCGGTCTTAATCATGAATTTTTTCGATTTTAAATTCATTACCAAATTCAATATCTTCGGCAATTACTTGTTTCTTGATTTTTTCCTTGTTTTTTTCTACAATCTTTCTCAGTTTTTCGTCTGAAAAATAAACATTTATTTTGTCTTTCGGCGTTAATCCTGCTTTTTTTCTTTCGGCCTGAACCTGACGGATGAATTCTCTGACCATTCCTTCTTCTTCAAGCTGAGGAGTTATCTGAGTATCTAAAATTACCTCTTCTTTTATTTTCGAGTCAAAAGCAACGCCCTTAACGTTAACCTCATCTTTAATCAGTTCAGTCAATTGTTCGTCAATAACTCCTTTTTTAAGTTTTATTTTAATTTCGGCCAACGGCTGTCTCACCTTGATTCCCTCTTCTGCCCTTTTTTGAAGCACCGCGCTGCAGATATCCCTGACTTTTTGCATTTTTTCCTCCAATTTTTTATCAATCAATTTTTTATTCACTTTCGGCCAATCTTCCAAATGAACGGATTCCTTTTCTCTGTCCAATTCCTTATAAATATATTCTGAAACAAAAGGCATTACTGGAGCCATTAATTTGGACAATTCCAATAAAACGTATTTCGATGTTTTAACCGCGTTTTCCTTGTCTCTTTTATTGTCTCCCTTAAATCTTTCTCTTGAACGCCGCAAATACCAAGTTGATAAATCATTGACAAATGCCTCAATCGGGACAGTTGCCTTGTTTATGTCGTAATTATCATAACCGTCGGTAATTTCCTTTTTCAAGGATTCTGTTCTGGAAAGAATCCACCTGTCTAAAATATTCTTGCTTTTTGAACTTTCCTTGACTCCCAGTTCGAACATCTTATAAAAAGAAAATACATTCAGTAAAATCAGCATCACCCTTTTGACCACCTCGCTAACGGCTTTTTCTGAAAAACACAAATCTTCTGTTTTCATTACCGGCGAAGTGGCGAAATAATAACGCACCGCATCAGCCCCATATTTTTCAAAAACTTCCATCGGGTCAGGATAATTATTCAATTTTTTGGACATTTTTTTACCGTCTTCTGCCAAAACTATCCCGTTAACAACCACATTTTTGAATGCTTCGCTGTTTTTGACCGCTGTAGACAAAACGTGAAGATAGTAAAACCAACAACGGGTTTGGTCCGCTCCTTCGGCAATAAATTTGGCGGGAAAATTTTTGTCAAATTTTTCTTTGTTTTCGAAGGGATAGTGCATTTGACCGTAAGGCATTGAACCCGACTCAAACCAACAATCCAAAACATCGGAAACTCTTTTCATCTTGCCGCCGCATTTGCATTTGAGGGTGACTTTATCCACAAAATGCTTATGTAAGTCGGTGATTTTTGCGCCGCTTAATTCTTCCAATTCTTTTATCGAACCAATCACTTTTTTCTCTTTGCATTTATCACAAACCCAAATCGGCAGGACCGAACCCCAAAATCTTTGTCTGGAAATCGACCAATCTTTTGCCCCTTCCAGCCACTTGCCAAATCTTCCCTCCTTGATATGCTCAGGCACCCAATTGATATTTCTGGCATATTTTAACATTTTATCTTTTAATTTGGTTACGTTTACAAACCAGGAAGATGCAGCATAGTTTAGAAGAGGAGACCCGCAACGCCAACAAAAAGGATAAGAATGCATAAATTTCTCTGTTTTGAAAACCAAATTTTTCTTTTTCAAATAATCGATAATTTTTTTATCCGTTGACTGGGGATTATCTTTCGACTTGACTTCAAGCCCCTTAAAATCAGTTACTTCGTCAGTAATCTGACCATTCATTCTAAGATGTTGAATAAAAGGCAGGTTTTTCTCTTTGCCTAAATTCATGTCATCCTCGCCAAAAGCCGGGGCAATATGAACTATTCCCGTGCCATCCTCAACGGTTATGAAATCGGCCAGTTGAACGGTATAAAAATTATCCTTATTTTCAAGCTCTTTGTCCAAGAAATAATCAAAAAGCGGCTTGTATTTCTTGCCTTCCAAATCTTCGGCTTTCACTCTGGCGATTATTTCATGCTTCTTGTCGCCAAAGATTGAATCCAGATTCTGTTCGACCAAAATATAATTTCCGTCATCGGATTTAACCTTTACGTAATCAAGGTCTTTTCCCATTGCCAAAGCAACATTTCCCGGTAATGTCCATGGAGTTGTAGTCCAAGCCAGAATATAAGTCTTTGGTTCGGCTATTAATTCAAATTTGGCAATAACCGATATATCCTCTATATCCTGATATTCCTGACTAACTTCCGACTGAGAAAGAGTGGTCTCGCACCTCGGACAAATATGCATTGATTTGTATCCCAAATAAATCAATTCTTTATCCCATAACTGTTTGAATACCCACCAAACGCTTTCCATAAAACTCAAATCCATGGTCTTATAAGCATTCTCCATATCTACCCATCTGCCAAGTCGGTCAACGACTTTTTTCCATTCCTGGGCATAAATTAAAACCTTACTTTGACAGGTTTGGTTAAATTTTTCAATGCCGACTTTTTCTATATCTTTTTTGTTTTTCAGACCCATTTCCGCCTCCACTATATTCTCTATGGGCAAACCGTGGCAATCCCATCCCCATTTTCTTTCAACCCGATAACCTTGCATAGTCCAATATCTAGGCACGATATCTTTCATTAAACTTGCTACGATATGTCCATAATGAGGGGTTCCCGTAGCAAACGGCGGGCCGTCATAAAATACAAAATCCTTGCCCCGTCCTCGTGACCGGGGACCCGGTTTTTTGTTAAGGGATTTTTCGAAAATTTTGTTCTTCTGCCAAAATTCTAATATTTTCTTTTCTATTCCCGGTATGTCCATAATTTCTTAAATGTTCCGGTTTTAAGAATTAAATTTTTTCTCTGTTTTGTTTCTTCTTTCTCCGAAAGATTCTTCACAAACGCCTGCAGGCTAAACAAGACGCATCCGTGACTGACAATAAGTATGTTTTTGTTCTTATGATTTTTGTCGATTTCTTTTATAAAACTGGATATTCTTTTTCTGATATCGCGATAATTTTCTCCTCCTTGTGGTCTCTTAGTAAATCTTTCGGCATTTGTTTCGTAAAAATTATTCCAATCTTCTTCTGCTTTGCCGTTAAAGATTCCCGTGCCTATTTCCCTTAATCTTTTATCGAAATTTATTTTTAACATCAGGGCCATGGATAACATCTGGGCGGTCTGTTTTGTACGCAACAAATCTGAAGAAAATATCAAATCTATTTTCTTTTTCTTTAATTCGGATATCAATTTTTCTACTTCTTTCTTTCCCTTATCGGTTAACGGATTGTATATTTTTTCCGGCCAACAGCTGACAAAACGTTCTCTGTTTGACAAGGCCTCGCCGTGACGCATTAAAAAATAAGTGTTGTTCAGTTTCATAAACTACATTTTCTTGGGTTTACTGACCCCCATCAAATTCAAGACATTTTCTAAAACAATTTTGGTAGCTAAAATTAAGGCCAATCTATTTTTTTCTAAATCTTTATTCCCCCCAAGAACGCGGCACTCGGTATAAAATCTGTGAAAAGCAGTCGCCAGCCCTATGGCATAATTCGGCAAACGTTGAACTTGATAATCGTTAACTATATCTTCTATAATTTCGGGAAATTTTATCAGTTCCTTAATCAAATCCAGTTCGGTGGGATGACTTAATAAAGATAAATTTATATCTTTTACTTTTGTATTTTTTGTTTTTTTAAGAATGCTATTTATACGCGCGTAGGCATACTGAACATAATAAACCGGATTTTTTTCTGATTTTTCTCTGGCTAAATCCAAATTAAAATCCACGTGGCGATTGGCTGAATACATCAAAAAGAAAAATCTTACTACATCGCGACCAACCATTCTAAGTAATTCATTTGTGGTCACAAAAATACCCTTGCGTTTGGACATTCTTACTTTCTTCCCTTTTTCTAAAACCGTAATGAATTGATGCAAAATTATTTCCAGTTTTCCTTTGTGCCCGATTGCCTCAACCCCGGCTTTTAACCCAGGTACGTCGCCGTGATGGTCGGCGCCCCAAATATTAATAACTTTATCGAATTTTCTCTCGCTGAATTTATTATAGTGGTAAGCAATGTCTCCGGCTAAATAAGTTTTTTCGCCGTCTTTTTTTATTAAAACCCTGTCTCGACTATCGCCGAATTTAGTACTTTTGAACCATGCGGCGCCTTCGTTTTCATACAATAGATTTTTGTCTTTCAATAATTTAATAATCTTATCGATTTTACCTGTTTTGTGCAGTTCGCTTTCGAAAAACCATTTATCGTATTTAATACCCATCCTGTCGGTTGTCTTCTTTATCATTTCATCAACAATAATTTTCGCTGCTTTTTCGCCAGCTTTATGAGGGTCTTTTTCCTTGATTCTTTTACTCAATTTATTAATGTAATCGCCTTTGTATTGGGCTTCCTTATCTTTTAAAACCGAATGGCCAAGAGCCAAAATCTGCATGCCGGAATTATTAACATAAAATTCTTTCTCCGCTTTGTAACCGGCAAATTTAAAGATATTGGTCAAAACATCACCCATTGGTCCGCCGCGGGCATTGGCAACCGTTAAAGGACCAGTCGGATTGGAAGAAATAAATTCAACTTGAATTTTTTTGTTTTTTCCGATATTCAGTTCGCCAAATTTATCTTCTTCTTTTAAAATCGCCTTGATTTGCGTTTGTAAAAATCTTTGGTTTAAAAAGAAATTTATGAAACCGTTAATTATCTCGATTTTACTGAATATGTCGCTATTTATCTTGGATTTAATCTCTTCGGCAATTATTAATGGGTTCTTCTTTTCTTTTTTTCCCAAAACCAAAGCCACATTTGTGGCATAATCGCCAAAATTTTTGTTTTCCGGCGGTTCAACTATAAAATCAATCTGCTCTCCGATTATTTTGGAGATTATGTCTCTTATCAGGCTTTTAATTGTCATTAATTTAATCTTAGCTCAATTGACTTAATTTTTAAATAGTCCAAACAATCTTTTAAAAAAATAACCCGAACTCTCGAACGGGTTTTGAGCCCGAAGCGGGCACGGTGTCCCGATTTATCGGGACGAGCGAAGGGCTCAACCCTGAGCCGCCGCGCTGGGACGGCAAAGAAAGTGAGAGAGTTTGGGTTAATTTTTATGTGTTATTTCCTCAATTATTTTTTTAAAAATATCAGGATGGAATTCGGCCAGCTGAGCTAAAATTTTTCTATCAATATCTATGTTGTTTTTCTTAATGGCATTAATGAATTTACTGTAGGAAATATTGTTTTCCCTGCAAATAGCATTGATTTTTATATTCCAAAGCTGGCGAAACTCGCGCTTCTTGGCACGTCTATCGCGATAAGCATAAGCCCAGGCATGACGCAAAGCATCTTTGGCTAATCTGAACTTAGCTTTTCTTCCCCATTTAAAACCTTTTGCCTGTTTAATGATATTTTTTCTTCTTTTGCGTTTCGCAACGCCTCTTTTAACCCGGCTCATATATTAACACTGAATATTCCTTAAATTTTTAGCAATAGTCCCCGTGGTTCTTTTTAATCCTTTCTTTCTTCTTCTTTCGCTTCCCGATTGCCCGGCATTGAAATGATCCTGATGCTGTGGTCTGCGCATCAGGATTTTATTCTTGGTCAGTTTAAATCTTTTGCTTATTGATTTTTTGGTTTTCCCTGGCATATTATTGTGCTTATTCCAAAAGGATTTCTTTTAATTTCTTCTTCCTTTTTGAATTCAAAAGAAATTATCTCAAGAAATTTTTCCAGTTTTGTCCGGGCTAAATCAGCGTGTGCCTTCTCTCTGCCTTTTAATCGCAACTCTATCCTTACCTTATGCCCTTCTTTTAAAAATCTTTCTATCTGCTTAGCCTTTGTCTCAAGGTCATGTAATGAAGTAGTAAAACCGATTCTTACTTGTTTCATCTCCAATTTTCTCTGCTTGGCCTTCTGCTTTCTCTCCTTTTTCTCCTGCATATACTGATACTTGCCGACATCGATTATTTTACAGATTGGCGGCTGGGTTTTATTGGATATTTCCACCAAATCCAATTCTCTTTCTTTGGCAAGTTCAATGGCCTTAGATGTATCCAAAATCCCCAAATTTTTTCCGGTTTCATCAATCACCTGAACTTTGGGATCTCTAATTTGCTCATTCGACCGAATGGTTGGCTTTCTATAAAATTTTCTGAAGAAAAATGGTTTTCTTATAAACATTAATTCAGATGGAGGTGAGGAGAGTTGAACTCCTGTCCAAAAAGCTTTCTAAAATAAATCTACAAGCTTATCCTGTTTGTTGGTTTTTCGGCTATTGAGATAAAAAACAGACAAAAATCCGAATAACCTAACCCGATTTTTTCGGTGTTTTAACTGGGTATTTAAAACACCTATCTCAATTGCCCCGAAGGGCACTATAACATCTCTTTTGCTCCTTGAGAACCAGCAAATGAGATGGCCGTAGGTATTAAGCTACAGCAGGTGCAAAATTTACTGCACTTATATTTTGCCAGGTTTTAGCGAGCTAACTGACATCCTCGACTTGCTTATTTTAAAATTGCTTTTTGTCGAAACCCTTCACCCCCTCAATTTTCTACCGATTTCCCGTTCCATATCACGCTTCTTTATAACTTCTCTCTTATCAATCTTTCTCTTGCCTTTGGCCAGAGCGAATTCCAGTTTTATTCTGGACTTCTTAGTATATAGCTTTAATGGTATCAATGTCAACCCTTTTGTCTTCGATTTGCCGATTAAAGAAGTGATTTCCGATTTTTTCAGTAAAAGCTTTCTGCTTCTTTTTTGGTCGTAATCAACCGGCGTATTTGCCGGTTGATAAGGAGGAATTAAGGCATTAATTAAGTAAAATTCATTTCCTTTATTAACTACATAGGAACCGGTCAGACTAACATGACCGGTTTTTATGGCTTTGACCTCATAACCGAAAAGCGCCAAACCGGCCTCATAGGTTTCCAAAATCCCGTAATCAAAACCAGCTTTTTTATTCTCCGCTAATATCTTCATCTTGCTTTGGCTTTTTTTGGCTTACGTCTTTGTGCCACTCGTCTAATTTCTTGTCCACAACCTCGTCTACGGTATCTATGATTTTCTTAAGCTTTTCCTGAATCCGTTCATCTGTGGCAAATCTCTGGAAAAGATGATGGATGGCGATTTTCTTCCTTTTTTTCTTTAAAACGAGAATATAAATTCCGGCAATTATTAATAGAATCGGCCACCATAACCAAATACTGGTACTTATCCATCCGAAATTAGTCAAAAGAGCCAAGACGCCCAAAATAATCAAAACCCAAGCCAAAAATCCAAAATGTCCGAAAAAATAAAACATAAATTTAACAAATTTCTCCGCCCAAGGCGGACCAGCCTCGGGCTGGTAATTTCTAATTTCTAAACCCGACCTTTCTGTTTTTATAATACCATACTAAACTCATTAATAAAATGCCGATGCTGTCGATTCCGGCATCTTTTAAGCTACCCTGACGGCCTAAAACAAATGTCTGGTGATATTCGTCAGAAAGAGAATAAAATAAAGAAAAAATAATCGAATAAATTACAATTTTTTTAATACTTAATTTTTCTTGAAGTAAATTTCTGATTAACAAAAAGGTCAAAATCGCGTATTCCAAAATATGGGCAATTTTTCGCAAAATAAAATCCTGTTTTAGACCACTTTCTAAATCAGGAATCGAGGAAAGCCAAAATATAACCCCCGCCCACAATATAACTGGCAGCCAAAATTTTAGGAATTTACTCATATTTTCATATTCTATAAATATTTTATGAGATTTTATGGAATTCTATTATATTAAATTATATTAAATTTTAATTATATATACCTTTTTGTACGATCGTACAAAAAAGTATATATGAATATAAATGTAAGTACAAAAAGATAAGTACAGAAATACAAGCAGATCAACAATTATATATGAATAAGCAACTAATGGAAAAACTATTCCAAGCCAATTTTATTAACTAAAAGCAATTCTACCCAAGGTTCTATATGGTATCTTTTAATCAGATCTTTTGTCTTTTCTTCGATATCATATTCACACACCCAAATACTTTTTTGTAAGCTTTTATAACCCAAATATTTAAGTGCTTTCCTAAATAAGTCTCTGTCTCTTCTTTTGCTTTCCGGAATGTCGAACAAAATCATTTGCCACTTTCCGTCTTTTCTTGGCTTTCTATCAACTAACTTAATGCTCGTTGTAAAAATCTTTTTTATCCCTCTGGGAGTAATCATTATAGCTGAATTATTTCTGACCTTCAAAGACTTAAGATAGCCCCTTTGCTTTAAATCATAAATCAGTTTATAAAAATAATTTTTGTTTTTCCTTTTTTTTATTTTATACCTATCTTCCCATTTATCTCTGAATATACAAAAATTAGGAAACATTAATACTGAAATAGCCTTAGATTTGTGGTGACCATATTCGGGAATCATTTCATTTACTATTTTCCCGGTAATATTCCCCGTTTTATTGATAAAATTATATAAATCCCAAAGAAATTTTTCGGTAAATGGTAATTTTATTCTCATATATTTAATTATATCATATTATATACTTTTTTTCACGATCGTGAAAATATGAATAGGAAATATGAAAATGGAAATAAAAATTTACTTGAGCATTTTCAACATTTTTTCAACCGGCCAGGCGTTGATTACGTCCTTTTTCTCAACCCATCCTCTGCGTGCTTGAGCAATACCAAATTCCAAAAAGTGCAAATGGCTAATATTGTGAGCATCGGAATCAATTGATAATTTTACACCCATATTTTTCGCCATTCTCGCATATTCGTCTTTTAAATCCAATCTATTGGGATAAGCATTGATTTCCAAAACCGTCTTGGTTTCTTGAGCTGTTTTGATTATTTTTTCTATATCCACCTCATAAGGCGGCCTCTGGTTAATCAGCCTGCCCGTGGGATGAAACAAAATATCGGCATGAGGATTTTTCATTCCCCTAATGATTCTCTCGGTCATATCACGTTTTGACATTTTAAAACCGGAATGAACGGCAATAGCCACAACGTCCAACTTATGTAATGCCTCATCTTTTATATCCAATCTGCCATCCTTTAAAATATTAACTTCGGCACCCTTCAAGATTCTGAATTTAGTATTTAATATTCTGTATTTTGTATTTAGCTTGTCAATTTCCTTTCCTTGTCGAGCCAATTCCTTCTCGTCCAAACCATGGGTCATGGCCAAGGTCTTGGTATGGTCAGTAATAAGAATATAGTCCAAGCTAATCTTAATTGCTTCATTAACATAATCTTCAATAGTATTCGAACCATCGGTCCATTTTGTCTGAATCTGTAAATCGCCCAAGAGATCGTCATAACCAATTATTTTCGGCAGTTTATTGCTTCGGGCTGCCTCTATTTCTCCGGTATTGGTTCTCAATTCCGGCTCAATGTTTTTAAGTCCCAGGATTTTGTAAACTCCTTCCTCGGTTCTGCCGGCAATTTGTTTTCTACCCCTATAAACCCCGTATTCGTTCAGTTTAAGGCCTTTTTTAATGGCGATTTTTCTCAAAACAATATTGTGCTCTTTGCTGCCGGTAAAATATTGTAAAGCCGCGCCGAAACTTTCTTCCGGCACAACCCGCAAATCGAAATCCATGCCATTTTTCAGTCGGACAGACGACCGGGTTGAGCCGTGACTGTAAACCCGTATTACTCCGGGCATGTTCACGAAAAATTCCATCACTTTTCGGGCAGTCTTTGGCGAAGAAACAGTCACCAAAATATCACCGTCACCGATTGTTTCCTGCATTCTTCTGATTGAACCGGCTACTATTGCTTTCTTCACTCCCGGGAATGCCCTGATTTGTTCTTCTATCTTCCTTACATCGGGCATGATAAATCCCAAAACAAATCTGCTGCCGCTTTTTCTTAAAAAATCTATTCCTTTTAAAATATTCTCCTCGGTTTTTTCACCGAAATGTTCCAGATGACGAATTTTTCCGGCTTTAGCCGCTTTTTCCAAGTCCTTTAAATTCCTGACGCCCAATTCTTTATAAAGTCGTTTTATAATTTTCGGACCCACTCCCTCGACAGCCGTAAGCTCGCTGAGTTTAACCGGCATTTTCTTTTTTAGCTGCTGATAATACCTCGTCTTCCCGGTTTTTAATAATTCTTCAATTATTTCGGCAATGCCCTTACCAACACCAGGAATCACTAATAAGCCCTTTAATCCTTCTCTTTTATAAATATCTCTCATGTCTTCTTCCAAGCTCTCAATACTAATAGCGGCTTTTTCAAAAGCCGCTGGTTTAAACGGGATGTCATCCATGGCCAAATATTCCGATATCTCGTATAAAATTTTCGCGATTTCTTTATTATCCATTTTTCTCTTTTATCACTTCGTTTAATTCTTCGACAAGTTTATCTGTATCAATCCCATGTGCTTTAGCGCCATCCTCAATACTCTCAAAGCTGGCTGCTGCACAACCAAGACAATGAAATCCATATTTGACGAAAATCCCTACTGTTTCCGGATATTTATTCAGCGCCTCATCAATTCTCATTTCTTTAGTTATTTTTTCCTTGCTCATAATCCTATTTTTCGCAAAAATCTTAAACTGTGATTACCGTGTCTTTTCACGTCTTTAATAATAACGTCTTTAATAATAAATAAAGGAAGTAAACCACCCAAAAAAGCAATAAATCCCGCAATGAAAAAAACCATATTAAAACCAAATTTAGCAACCAAAATTCCTCCTACCGCGCCTGTGACGCCAATCCCAAAACTATAGGCAGTGCTTTCCAGGCTCCACTCAAAAGCTTCTTTGCCTCTATCGATATGACGAGTAAATATAGCAGGCCAAGCAGGAATAGCCATTGCCATACCAATGGCATAAATTCCTTCCAAAATGTAAATATGCCACGGTAAAGAACTTAGAATATAACCGAATTGAACGCAAGCCACTACAAGATAACCAACCACCAGAAAGTATAAATCGTCTCTTTCCCCCTTTCTTTTATCTAAAAAATTACCAATAGGTACTTGTAAAATTGATTTAAATATCCAATAAATAGCTGCAGCAAACCCAACCACTTCTACGTTCCCGCCTTTGATTTGCCCGGTGACAAAAACAGCAAAAATTGGCGCAATCAAACCAAGTGCGGAAAGAAAAATAAAATCTGTACTAATAAGAATTCTGATTATTTTATTGATAGAAATTTTCATTTTTTATTATTGAATGATTTGCTAATTAGTTCTCCTATTTTTCTTACAAAAGAATTCTGGTGATTTTCCAGGTCCTGAACAAATTTTTGCCGGGCAAAGTATCTAAGCCAATAAATAAAAGAAAGAGAAGCCAAAACTATTACAGCCAACAAAACTACGGTCAATCCAAATGTAATACTTTTAGTGATAACGCTTAAAGCTTTATAACTTGCTCCAAACCCGTATCCCAGGCCAATCATTACAAGAATCCAGGTAAGGGACGCGGCAAAACTGACGCTGAGAAATTTTTTCCATGACATCTTCAAAGCACCGGCAATAATAAAAGCATACATGCTAAAACCGTAAGTAATTCTGGTTATGAAAAGCGTTTTTACGCTATGGTCTCTAAAATATTCCTCGAGTTTATCGGATATCTTTCTACCCACGCGAAAGCGTCTCACCCATTTTTCCAAAACTTTATTCCCGCCGAATCTTCCCAATAAATACCAGAAAAGTCCATTAAGAAAATATCCGGCCAATAAAACCGTCATCAATCCCCAAAAATTAAAATAACCGAACTTATAAAGAACGCCAGCCAACAACATAATAAAGGTGCCTTCAAAAAGGGCGCCCAAAAAAGAAAAAATGTAACGATGGGTGTACAAAAGATTTAAAACGGAATTTGTAGAAACAATTTCCATGTTTCAAATTAAAAAGTAAAAATGAAAAAGTAAAAACGAAAATTTAAAACTAAAAACTACTTTCTTCCTTTAACGGTAATTAAACTCGCGCCAAGAATGTTGGAAATCTCAATTAGCTCGTCAAGAAGTTGGTTGATTTCATTGGTGTCTCCTCTTTTGGTATCCCTTAAAACAGCTAACCAGAATTTTGATTCGTTGGCTGATTTTAATGAATGATGTAAGAAATTAGCGAAGTCCTTTTTAGAGCTTGAGGCTTGAGCTTCTATATAATTTGCTCCGACACTACCTCCGCTACGAAATAATTGATCAACTATGCGCTGTGTTATAGTGTCTTTCGGTAAATTATCTAAGAATTTAATAAGCCGAAGAATCCAGGAATAAATACGGCGTTTTAATTCTGTTTTAAATTTTTCCTTGTCGTTTTTCATTTTTAGATTTTAGTTTTTAATTAAAATAGTGTCTCTTGTCCACCGACGGTTTTCGGTCTTTCTTCCTCTTTGCCGAAAATGCTGATTTTTCCGAATTCTCCATCATATCCGGGTGAAACGGAAACCCTCCCCTGGCGTACTCTCTCTACCCCTTCGGCTATCTCGGGTAAGCTGGCAGCGGCAATTTCTTCTTTTTTTATTTCCAAAAGAATCTTGAATTCACTGCCAAACGTCCTTATTAAAGTTTTATAATATCCTTCCACGCCTTTTGTTCCCACGCCCACACCAAGAACATCGGCTATTATCTCGTTTAGAGGAATCAAGCGCTGAAAAGGAATTGCGTTAGCCGGTTTTTCGCCAAGTTTTCTGTCAGCCAACTGATGAACCCGATTCATTACTCCGATAGTCAATGGTTTTCCGCAGCGCGGACAGACATTATTGTATTTTAATGATTCTTCTGGGCTTAAACAAATCTCACAATTGCGATGACCGTCCCAATGATATTTTCCTTCCTCAGGAAAAAATTCAAGAGTTTTGACCAATTGTAACTCTTTTTCTGCGTTTATCTGCGTATCCCCGACTTGTCGGGGTTCAATCTGCGTGGATCTGCGTTTAATTGCTTTAGCAATTAAATTATAATCTATTTTCTCGCCCTCGAAAACATTAGCTTCCCTGCCGATTTTTGAAGGACTGTGGGCATCGGAATTAGAAATTAAAGTTATGTTATCCAAGGCGCTTAACTGCCAATTCATTTCCGGGTCAGAAGAAAGACCGGTTTCGATAGAATAAATGTATTTCGTGTATTCTTCAAAGCATTCTTCAATCGAATTAAAACCGGAAAATGAACCGAAAATAGAGAACCAAGGAGTCCAGGCATGAGCAGGAATAATCAAGCAATCCCCCGAAATATCCAAAACAATTTTTGCCAATTCCTTTGCGTCCAAGCCCAAAATCGGCCGACCATCGGATTTCAAATTACCAATCCATCCCAGATGGGTATTAATTTTTTCCACTGCTTCAAAATTGGGAGCAAAAATAATGTTATGAATTTTTCTGGTCTTTCCTTTCTTGCTGTAAATACTGGAAATCTCGGTAGTTAAAATAAGTTTTATTTCGTTATGGTTGTTGTTTTGAAATTTGAAATTTGAATTTGATTTGGAATAATTTGAATTTTGAAATTTGGATTTTAACTGAAAAAGCCCCAGCTCGGCTGGCTCTAATTTTTCTTTTAATTCTCTTAACCATAAGGGATGTGTAAAATCACCGGTTCCCAAAACATTAACCCCTTTTATTTTTGCCCATTTGGCGAGGTTTTCGACATCCGTATCTTTCGCGGTTGCCCGAGAATATTTGGAATGAATATGAAAATCACAAATAAATTGCATAAAGTGCCCCCACGAGGAATCGAACCTCGATTTCAACCTCCGGAGGGTTGCGCTTTGTCCGTTAAGCTATGGGGACTAATTAAAGCCAAGCTAAGCCAAAACATCAAACTGCCGGATTGAAGCGTCCAAAAATAATGATCGCTTAAACCCAAAATCAAAAAACCGATAAAGAGGAAAAATAAAGCGTTTATTTCGTTAAGCTCTCTAAATATTTGTTTTATCCCCTGAATTGCTTTCTTTGCCAAAAATAACAAGAATAATAACGCTCCCAAAATTCCGATTTCCGAAGCAATCAATAAATAAATATTGTGAACCGGTTGATATAACCAATCAGGAATCTCAACATCTCCTTGACCGCCGCCGCTAAGCATGGCGTTGGCAGCTCTTAGAAATGCCGGGTAATGTTGGGAATAATTAACGAAATTACCGATACCGACTCCCAACAATGGTTTTTCTTTAATTATAACAAGAGCTATCTTATTATAAAAAAACCGAAGGTCAATCGCTTCTTCCTGTAAGGATATTGTAAAAAAGCGATTTTTTATATAGGGCAGAAGAATTATAGTACTCAAGACGGAAAAAACCACAAAAAACAGAGCCAAAAACATTAATCTTTTTCCGGCCAATAATCTTTCTTCGGTATGATATAACTGCCGCAGCTGAAAAAACCTGACCAAAAGAAAAATAATACTCATAAAAATAAAAACCAGAATCGGGCCGCGAGAAAAAGTCAAAAATAGGGAAAAAACCATTATCATGTAACACGTAACATATAACATATAACGAAATTTTCCTTTAAGGAATGTGGAAATCCAAAGATAATAAAAACAGAAAATTGCCAATAATAAAAATGCGGCCAAAACATTGGGATGAGGAAAAGAACCGTAAGCGCGCATGATTTTGTCATCACCCATAATAAAAGTTGCCACTCCCGGCGCGCCGGGGGCGTATGTTCCCGCTTCAATAAATTTCAAACCCAAACTCGATTGTTTATAAAATTGGGCAATGGCTAGTACTGATTGCAGCAACCCTGCTGCAATCAGCACTATATAACTCCTATAAGACCCATAGGACTTATCGGACCTATGGGCTGTTTTTACATATAAAAACAGCCCAATGAATTCAAATAATTTTATAAATCGGTAAATACTAACCCCTCTATCCGAGCTAATAAATATAGAAATCAATGCCAAACCTAAAAACAAAAACAAAAGAATATCGTTTTTTTTGAACGATATTCTTTTATTGATAATCGCGAGAAATAAAAAGCCGATTAAAAATAAATCGGTCAGATACAAAAAAATAGAATCCCACTCATTATTGTTCCAGTAAAGAATTCCTCTTAATTGTAGGGGTATTAAGAACAGAAATATGTAGAAAAGAATTTTTTCGATTTTTATAATTGTTACAATTTTGTTAAACATCAATTTAATAATAGCCAATAATAAAGTCAAAAGCAAAAATGTAGGATAAAAATGTAGGATACCAAGTATCCTACATTTCGTGCCCTATAATTTACTTTACTATTTAAAAAATATTCCTCTATCCCCCTATAACTAAGTCTTGAATAGAATCAATATTCTTTCCATACTGTTGTAACCAATCAATAAAAAACTTCTTATAACCCTCTGTTCCATTAAAAAACTCTAATAAGAATTTCTTAGTAATCAATGACGGAAAATTTTTAATCCCTAAATAATCTAAATGGCTTGACCAGCGATATTTTTCTAAAAATTTTAATGCCTCGTTAATTTCTAACTTAGTTAATTGTTTTTCTTTCCAATTTTTCTTCCACAAATCTAATGGGTTGGCGTGAGTATAACAAATGAGATGAGCAAATTGCCTATCGTTTTTGAGATGGACATCTTTAAAAGTACCTTGAAATAAATGCCCACTTCTTTTATATTTTGAATTAAATGCATTGGTATATCCTAAGTGAAGTTTTCTCATAAACAGACTAATCCCTTTTTCCTTTAATTGCTCTGTGAGTAAATGGTGATGATTAGGCATCAAAACAAAGGCATGAAGATTTGCTAGAATCTTTCTCGGCTTAATGTTGGATACTTGGTATCCTACATTACTACCTCTACGAATAAATGGTGGAGCAGGGTTAA
>Ga0210057_1001653_pt1 | contig 33235 bp, 34 predicted proteins | sample CryGeyCG2114_010_2_FD_183968 | JGI IMG/M metagenome (GOLD analysis project Ga0210057, IMG submission 183968) | Groundwater microbial communities from aquifer - Crystal Geyser CG10_big_fil_rev_8/21/14_0.10 (SPAdes) (version 2) | ecosystem: Environmental > Aquatic > Deep subsurface > Groundwater ... | reverse complement strand
CACAGCTACACCGGCGGGTGCTACCGATGATAGATCAGGGCAAGCACACACACATAGGGGAGGAAGAGAAATACTGCATCGCTTGGACTATACACAAGCGCTTCTCAACCTACTAAGCGGTAGCCCGGAAGCACGACGACGGGAATAGTGACCAGTATGGCGGCCACACGCGAGGATACTTCGCGCTTTTCTGCACCCTTATCATCTGCTGCTTGCTCAGCAATGAATGCCGAGCCAAACCACCACACGACCCAGAAGATGCCTACACCGATGACTTCGAGAATCACCATAATTCACACCATAGCACAAATCCCCCTAGTGTGGCATAACGCGAACGAGCCACTTCTGTGCACCAGTAATTAGGGACTTACGAAGTCCCTATATCGTGCTGGGCTAGTGCCACAGAAAAGCGGCCATAATCCATACGAGGATAATCGCCACAAATATCGCGCCCCCTGAGATCTCTTTACCACGCTTCTCCCAGAACTCAGATCCTTCGCGGTCGAGACAGGTAATAACGATGACGAGCGAGGCGAACGCCAGAATTGCCAGAGAACTGAGCGATTTTGCCAAAACTTGATGGTCAGTAATCACGTCCCATATGGCCATCACGCCGAGCAGGGCGAGGAACGCCGACGAGACGATAAGGGTCCCGAGCGTTATGTTGCGCATGGCACGAAAGAGTGGGTTCGCCACTACGATGGTTGTGGGATCTGTCGGATCACCAACAAATTTGCTCGCCACCATGACCACGAGTGCAACCATCGCGAGGAGACCGAGGGTTTCGAATGACTTGGTAATCACGTCACTGGAGAAAAAGTCCCAAACACCAAGAATAGCTACGAAAGAAAGAATCACTACCGCAACAATAAAGAAGCCGGCCGCGCTGTTCTGTATCACATGCTTAGCTGAGCTCTGTGGGGGCGTGGGTGTCTGAGGGCTTGGGGGCACGTATTGGTTCACGACAGGATTCGTTGGAGGCATACGAAGAAATTATTAGGGTTATATATCCCGCATGGTAACACGCAAGCCCCCGTGTTTTGTTTTTGCAACAAGGTTCAACCTTGTTCTAAACGGTGGCTTATTTACGGCTCGCGATGATATCTGCGGCAACGTTCTGTGGTACGACCTCATAGTGGTCGAATTCCATCACCATATTGCCGCGTCCCTCAGTCATTGAGCGCAGAGTGGTTGTGTAACCAAACATCTCAGAGAGCGGGACCTTCGCATGAATGGCCTTGTTCATACCGCGATCCTCCATGCCTTCAATCTGGCCACGCTTGCCCGAGAGATTGCCGGTGATGTCCCCCATAAATTGCTCGGGTACGACCACTTCCACTCGCATGATCGGCTCAAGGAGGGCCGCCTTTGCTTTACCGGCCGCCTCGCCAAATGCCATCGAGGCCGCAATCTTGAAGGCAATCTCACTCGAGTCAACATCGTGGTACGAGCCATCGTAGAGATCGATCGAGATGTCGACCATAGGATAGCCGGCGAGAAAGCCGCGCGCCATTGCTTCACGTACACCCTTTTCAACAGCGGGGATGTACTCTTGCGGCACGACCCCACCCTTGATGTTATTGATGAACTCGAAGTGCTCTTCTCGTGTGACGTTCTTTGGTATCTTCGCCTCGGGATCGACTGGCTCCAACTTCTTCATCTTGATCTTGACGTGGCCATACTGGCCGCGACCGCCGGTCTGCTTAATGTACTTACCCTCGGCATCGGCCGAACCAAGTATCGTTTCGCGGTAGGCAACCTGCGGCTTACCGACGTCCGCGCTCACATTAAACTCGCGCTTCATGCGGTCCACGAGGATCTCGAGATGGAGCTCGCCCATGCCTGAGATAATGGTCTCCCCCGTCTCCTCGGCTGAGGTAACTCTGAAGGTAGGATCCTCGTCAGAAAGCTTGCGAAGCGCGACACCCATCTTCTCCTGGTCTGCTTTGGTCTTTGGTTCGATACGGAGCGACACCACTGGCTCAGGGAACGTGATCTGCTCGAGGATAATGGGGTTGGCCTCGTCGCAGAGCGTGTGTGATGTCTTCGTATCTTTCAGGCCCACCGCGGCAGCGATTTCACCAGTAAAGACCTGTTCCACCTCTTCGCGCTTGTCTGCTTGGAGACGCACGATGCGGCCCACGCGCTCCTTGGTGCCCGTCGTTGCGTTGTAAATATACGATCCGGCCGAGACAGAACCCGAGTACACCCGGAAGAAGGTCAGAGCGCCAACAAAGGGGTCTGTCTGGAGCTTGAAGGCGAGGGCGCAAAACGGGTCATCGTCGGTCGCGTGACGCTCTATCGGCTCCTCCGTCTTGGGATTGGTCCCCGTTACCGGCGGGAGGTCGAGCGGACTCGGGAGATAGTCAACTACCGCATCGAGCGTGAGCTGGACCCCTTTGTTCTTGAGCGCGCTACCACAATAGACCGGGAATACGTCGTTGTTGATGACCGCCTTACGAAGTAGCTTCTTGAGTGTTTGTAGGTCAGGCTCCTTCCCGTCAAGGTAGGCGCTCATAACCTCATCGTCCTGCTCAACGATCCGTTCGACGAGGGCCGCTCTATACTCCTTTGCTTGGTCCATAAGCTCTGCTGGCACTTCGCCTTCGACCACCTCTTCCCCCATGTTGCCGGTGAAGGTGTACGACTTCATGGCAAGTAGATCCACCACACCTTCGTGCACCGCCTCAAGACCAATAGGAATCTGCATTCGAATCGCCTTGTGCGAAAGTCGGTCGAGAATACTTGCGTATGAGTCCTCAAAGGATGCCCCCGTGCGATCCAGCTTGTTAATGAAACAAATACGTGGCACTGACGCCTCGTCGGCGTAGCGCCAGTTCGTCTCGCTCTGCGGCTCCACGCCCGCGACACCATCGAAGACGACGATGGCGCCGTCGAGGACGCGCATCGATCGTTTCACCTCAGCGGTAAAGTCGATGTGCCCCGGTGTGTCGATAATATTGAATCGATATTTCTTGGCGAGATCCTTCTTGTCTGGTTCATCGGTCTTGCTCCAGAAGCAGGTGATAGCCGCGGCGGTAATGGTGATCCCGCGCTCACGCTCCTGCTCCATCCAGTCGGTGGTGGTCTCACCCTCGTGCACCTCACCGATCTTGTGCTGACTACCCGTGTAGAAGAGAATGCGCTCGCTCACGGTCGTCTTCCCCGCATCGATGTGGGCAATGATGCCGAAGTTGCGCACTTTCTCTAGTGGATAGTCACGTTTCATAAATAATGTTTGCTAAAGATTAAAATAAAAATCCCTCGACAGGACTCGGGATAATTTTACTACGTAAAATTACCACGCAAAGTGGGCGAAGGCCTTGTTGCTCTCTGCCATGCGGTGCATGTCGTCCTTCTTCTTGATAGCGTCCCCTTCGTTCTTCGCGGCGAGGAGGATCTCGTCTGCGAGCTTCTCGGCCATCGGCTTGCCCTTCTTGGTGCGTGCCGCATTGATAATCCAGCGGAACGCGAGCGCGAGGCGGCGGTTCTGCGGCACCTCGCGTGGTACCTGATAGTTGGCACCACCCACACGACGACTACGCACCTCCATGAGTGGCGACACGTTGCGCAGAGCCGATTCAAAGGTCTCGAGAGGATCGGCACCCACTTCTTTAATCTTCTCTAGTGCGGCATACACGACCGCGCGCGCGGTATCTTTCTTCCCGTCCCACATGACTGCGTTAATGAACCGTGTGAGTGTCTCAGAGCCGTATTTGAGATCGGCTCGCCATACTCGCTTGTGTTTGACTGGTCCGCGCATACTTATTTAGCGGCCGTGGGGCGCTTGGAACCGTATCGTGAGCGGCCTTTGCGTCGCTTCTCGAGCCCGGTCGTATCGAGCTTACCGCGCACGATGGTGTACTGGACACCAATGTCCTTCACGCGGCCTCCACGAAGAAGTACCACTGAGTGTTCTTGTAGGTTGTGCCCCTCGCCGGGAATATACGCGGTAACCTCCATGCCGTTGGTGAGTCGGACGCGAGCGATTTTACGAATAGCTGAGTTTGGCTTCCTTGGCGTCTTGGTCGTCACTTTGGTACAGACCCCCCGTTTGAAGGGTGAAGAATAGAAGGTCGGTCGGTTCGTGAGCGCGTTGAAACCGCGCGTGAGCGCGACGACCTTGGTCTTGCGGGTTTTATCCTTGCGACCTTTCTTGGTGAGCTGATTTATGGTTGCCATCTATTTAGAAAGCCCGCCTCAGCGGGATACAGGCACTATATATAATAGTGAAGAAGAACGCAAGAGACCGACCTCACGGCTCGATCGGCTCTCGGTACGGATCCTCAGCGTTCGGTGGCCGCACTGGCACCGGCGGGGTAACAAGAGTTTTTGCGGGTGGGGCTTGTACCACAGGATCGGCGAGCCGGAGCTTTGGCTCTGGCGTGACTGGCACAGAGTCTCGCGCCGGCACGGGCGGTGTTGTTGGATCAGACGGCGTCGGCGTCACCACGGGTTCGGGTACAGGACGTACAGGAGGGGGCGGCATCGCGGGTTCCTCGGCGGGCGGCAACGCTTTTTGGGGCGTCGCTCTGTTCTCGTGCGCGGGCAATGCTTGCACTGATTGTTGTTGGGTTACGTGCGGTGGGATCGGCGACGCCGCGATAGGTGCCAGCGTTTTTGTCGGTCTGGCGGGCATCGCCACCTTTGGTGGCAATGGGGCGGCCTTTGTTACGACACTGTCCTCATCTACGCGAACATACCGAGGCGACTGCAGTGGCGGCGCGCTGTAGCTCGGCGTCGGTACCTGTACAGGCGGCACAACACGTTCTGGTGGCCTTTGAGGAGCACTTTTCTGCACAGGAGTTTCCTTTTTTTCTACACCAGCTCGCACTTGATTGAGAAAGGGAGCAAATATTCGAGTCTGTATGTCTTGCGTGAGCGCCGAAAGCGTACCCTGATCGAGTTGTGCCCTCTCAGCTAGATCCGCGCTAACTTCATTAACCGAACGTATGTTTAGGAGAAGAAACAGTACATTCACAGTAAGAAGATCCTCTTGATAGGACTCGAGCCGATATTTGGTGACGAGTTGTTTAATCAAAGGCGAATATTGCTCGTTGCCAATATACTCTCGAGCAGCTGAGGGCAATTCACGCATTACCGCCGCCATGTCGGCTCTTAGCTCTGCGTCTGAATATTGTTCAGTGTCCATACTATAGTATTATGGCGTGTGCCCCGTTCCGCCTGCTGGCGCCGCGGCCGCTGGCGCGGGGGCAGCTGCGACTGGCGCGGGAGCAGCTGCCGGAGGCGGTGTCGTTGCTCGAGCGGCAGACGTTGCTTCGGCCTTGATTTTTGCAGTCTGGTGAGCGAGATACTCTTTAGCTGCTTCCTCAAATTGACCTTCTGGTGTCGTGGACTTCTGAGCCGCCTTTGCGATCTTTCTACCGGCAGTCGTGCCACCCGGGCCGAAAAGTATCCAGTTTCGCAGAGCGTCACGTTGCAAGTTCGTGCCGTAGCGCTCCTGTGCGGCCACACCCACAGCAGCTTCATGACCAGCCTCAGTATGTGCCGCTCTGAGCGATTTTCCGTACTCTTCATGTGTTTTGGTGGCTCGCTCAAGAATGCCGCGGTATCCATCCTTGGCGGCTTCGCCGGCGTTGATACCGCCTATAGGTAGGTCTTTCAACAAGCTCGTACTGCGAACATCGAAGGTGGCTTTGGCGCCGCGATCGAACCCGCTGGCGAGGAGACGCCCAGTTGCAGTACGGCCAAGGGCCGTCGTGCGTACCTTTCTGGCGAGGTAATTCGATGGCCAGCCAATCGCAGTGCGTGCCCCAATAGCCGCCACTCCAAACGAGGCTTTGCCGGCCCATTTCATGGCACGGTCGGCTCCCGCCGCGCCGATGCGTTTGGCCACCACCGTTACGCTAAGCAAGAGCCCCATCGCGACGACGAACGAGAGAATCGTGCCGGCAAAACTACTGAGATTTTGCTGGCTTGGGTTGAAGAAATCATACCATCCACTACTTGACGTACCGAAGCCAGACAAGAAATTAACGTCAGTGATAACTGCAAGGGCGACATAGAGCAGGAGAAGCAACACAGGAGCGGTAATCGCCTGGTCCACGAGTTCACTCCACCATTTATGCGCTACATTCTCGAGCTTCGGCACCGCGAGCCCAGCGAAGCCCACCGGAGAAGACACAATGAGGAGCACGAGAGCTACGAACCGGAAGATGAGAATAAATGCGAGTGAGAAGAAGACGAACGACGTCACGACAAATAGGATGATGCCCATGAAATCGATAAGGATATTGTTATTGTCTTTAAAGACATTCGGATTAACATTCCCTGCATTGTATATATTTGCAAATCCGAGCTGGGCCATGACCTTGTTCGAGATGCCTCCAGACGCGATGTCGCTGTACTCCTTCGTACCCGCCAGTTGGCCGCCGTTTATCTGCGTGTAGAATTGCGTTGCGAAAAGGTTGCTCACATCTATCACGCCCTCCGCCACGAAGAGCGAGAAATTGAGTGTGACTGCAACGAAGAGGAGGGTCGGCAACATCTTCTTGCCGTAGCCGAGGCGTTCGGTGTCGAGAATAATCGAGATACCAATCACCAAGAAGCCGAAGATGAGTGCGATGTTCCCGATATCACGCAAGATGCGCCAACTCACGCCGATCGCCGAGAGCTGGTTCACCACGCCTCCCATCGTCACCACGGTGTAATAGACGGCATTGTCGAGCGTGATGGCAGCCACGCCGAGCATCCACGCGAAAAGCTGCATAATGACGTTCATAACCGAAGCGATGCCTTGTCCGCCAGTCACCGTAGCCCACTGCAGCGAGGTTGAGATCTTGTTGGCAGTGCCATTGTCGGGGGCTGGTGTGGTCGGCGCGGCGTTATCGGGTACGCAAATACCTTGCGGGTCGAGCGATCCGTTGGTGCACGGCGTCGACTGTGCCGACGCGAGCGGCGCGAAGGCGCCCATCGCGAGCACACCGAGCACCAACAAATGGATGAGTGGTCGCTTCGTTTTAGAATGTGCGCCAGAGTGTTGCATGGTTAAAATGACGTTGCGGGCAGATAACAGCGTGACTCGAGCTTCTTCGCGTTTGCGGTAATGAGCGTGAGTCGGTCTGCTAAAGTGCCGTCCGACACGGAGAGCGCAAATGAACCTTCCGGATCGACAACTGCCCGGTCCGTGAGAAGAGTCTCTTGCTGTATCTGTGCAAGTTCGGCGGTCGTCGGGGACATGTTCTGCAATGTCTGCAAATCCCGCAGATATTGTGTATGCGCATCGGCGCCGGTGGCAACCGCTTCTGTCTGCAGGGTCTGCACGAAGGATCGAGCGTTTGCAATGGCCGTGTCGGCCGCATCGGCATGTGCCAGCACTGGAGCCACCACGTCTGAAAGAACACCTTGCACGACAGCGGCATCAAGGTAGTACCCCTTGTCTTTGCACGATCTCGTGCCGAGTCTTTGTATTAGTTCGTTCAGTGTACCTGCCGTCGTCTCGGCCATCGTGCGTGTCGTGCCCCACGCGGTCTCGTATTCCTTCGCGGTGTCGAGTAATTGCTGACCATTTGTCGACGGGTTCGCGGCCGCATCTGCCAACACGCCGGTTTCTGTGACGCCAAAGGCGCCCGGCGTGTTCTGGTAGTCATTCAGGAATGATGTTCCTGAAGGGCGCGGCTGGCTCGACCCAGCGAGCCCTCCCGTGGCACCGGAGACACTCGCGCTACCGAGTATTTGAGATGCAAAATTCACCGTGTTCATAACCTTCGCGATATCACCCAGGATGCTGTTGATTTGCGAAGACGCATTGCCCATCGCGACCACCTTGTCTGACGCCAACCCCAGTACCTTATCGAGTGAGGCTTTGATCGTCGAGCCCGGAGTCTGGACACTCCCCATGGTGCCATCTGCTTTTATGCAGGAGTCACCCGCAACGGAAGAGACCGTCGCCCCAGGGGCGGAGCTTGCGTTTGATGTACAGCTCCCATCTCCGGCAAGCATGCCAGCAACGCCGTCGCTTGTCTTACACGCATTGTTGGCTGCAGTACCGCCGCACCACGAGAGATACCCCCCACCCCACGCAAGCTCATTGAGTCTGGCAGACGTCTGATCGTACACCATGAGGGCGAGCTCGGCCTGTGCTCTCTCGTGCAAGAGGTAGGGATTGTTTTCTGGCTGTGTGGTGAGCGCCATCCAGGCACCTATACCTCCCTGAGACCAATCTCCGCGGAGGAAGGCCTGCGGGTTTTGCGAGTATTGCGGCAATGTGTCCCGATATTCTGCAAAAAAGCCGGCTAAGCTGGTCTGCTGGTAATAGTTCGCCCTCAGTGAAGCCGCAATCGCGCGTGAGAACGGCGAATGTGAATTTTTGCCGAACTGTATCAAAAAGGCATTAGCCTGGGTGTCTCCCACTCCTTGCAGGTTCCCCGGCAAGTCTTGGACAAACAGTGGCTTCCCCGTACCGTTGGCCGTGCCGTCAGTTATGAACGACACGACCCCCGCAGTAATAGAGCGTATAAGATTGCCAGATGTGACAAACGCAAGTGGCTCAAGTACGTATTGGTTAATCTTCATAGCAATATTAGAGGCGGCCGACGAGACCGTTGACACTGCCGTAAGCGTATTTTTGAGTGCGCTCCAGCTCGTGTTCGTGAAAGCTGCAGCATCAAACACGGGGAGGCCAGATGCTCGTGCGGGCTGTGGTACGAGCAGTGACGAAGAGGTACAGAGCACCAGGCCGACTGTCATCACTAGTATCCGTGTAGAAAGATGCTGTCTCATGGCGTTTGTTTCTTGCCTTGCTCTGCCGCGATGGCACTCATTACATTGGCAAACATTGCCCCGGGCTCGTCCGCACTAAAGGTGACCTCTTCTGTCTTATATACGTTTCCGATCTGAATCAGCGCCTTGCCCATATTTAATACTGTCTGCGGGTATTGCTGCAGTGCGAGCATCGTCGTGAGCGGATCGGTATCAACACGCGTAAAATCTTCGGTGAGATTAGACAGACGTGCCATCGCGTTAATCAGCTGGAGATAGTCCGGTGCCAATTCTGCTGGCACAGGCAATACAGCAAGACCTGCCGCAGTCGTGCGGTAGAGCTTTGAAATAGCAAGGAGCTTTGCGGCTGCATCATCGCCCTTCTGCTCTACCAGAGCCTGGAGATAATAAATCTCACTCTTGGTGGCGGTATTTTTATTCGCTATGAATACCGCATCCGCCGCCGCGGCAAACCGCCTCAGAGCATCGGGTCCAGAACCCTCTGTATGCAGATTCCGAAGCGACTTGTAGTCCGGCGTGAGTACGACCGATTGTGCGAGGTCAGCAAGCGCTTGCGTGGCAATGTTTTGCAAATCGGTATCAGACAGATTCCCGTCCCCACTTGCGCGAAGCGCCGCCAGATAGAGAGAGAAGAAGTTCTCTGCAAAGCCGGCGGTGAGCGTGCCCTCAGCTGGTGCCGGCGGGAGCGCCGGATCAGTGCTCACCACGTTTCCCTTGGGTGTGGTTGAAGCGAGGGTCGCCGTCACCGCCTTGGGCACAATGAGCCCCTTGGCGACCGCCTGGCTGTCAGTCATCCCCAGATGAAAGGTATCCACGACCTGTGGATTTGTGCCGTACAATGCCTCCTCCCAGTCGGGAAGACCGTCTCCGTCACTGTCTCGTGCTGCAATCTGCTTCAAGAGGGCGGTCTCAGTAGACGCTTGAGCCGGCTCTGGCGACTCGATGCCGCGCGCCACTACGTACGCTCCTGCGATTAGCGCGAGAGCGAACACAGCCGCCACACCTGTACGCCAATGTGCTGGAATTATCGCCATGATATACCTCTCAGTATATCAGTGGTTTTGCAGAAATCGGTCCCGCTCTACACACCTGCTCGTAGCTCTGAGAGCCACTCCTCTACGCTCACATCCTCAGCACGGACTTGTGCTCGCAACGTGCTCGCTTGGAATCCTGCCTCCTTCAAATTAGTGCCCAGAAACTTGCGTTTATGAGCAAACCCGGCCCGCAACATAACAAAAAAACGCTCTTCCTCCTCGCGAGAGCTGAATTTCTTGCGGGAAATGTTACGCACGGTCAGCACCGCAGAGTCTACGGCCGGTGCAGGCACAAACGCGCCACGGGGTACCGTGAACTCGTGGTGCGGATCGCCGTACACCTTCACCGAGAGGGAGAGGAGGCTCTCCTTCTTGCTCCGTGCGATACGTTCGGCCACTTCCTTTTGCACCAAGAGAGTCAAGGTCGCGGGCTGGTTCTCACTCTCGAGAAACATTCTAAAAATTTCACCCGTGAGATAGTAGGGGATGTTTGCCACCAATGTGTAACCCTTGGAGAGCGTACTGATGTCGAACGCTCGTATGTCTCCTTGTAGAAGTTCCAGACGGTTTTGTCGAATCTCGCTCTCAAATTCGCCTTTCAGTTTGTCAAAAAGTTCTTGATCAGCCTCGAGCGCGATCACTTTCCTCGCGCGCTTGAGTAGCTCCCGCGTCAGCATGCCGGTCCCAGGCCCGATTTCAAAAACCACGTCGTCACTGGTCACGCCCGACACGAGCGCAATACGCTCGGCGATACGTGCGTGCATCAGGAAGTGCTGGCCGAGTGATTTCTTGGCGTGCATAGTGGTACACTACACGAGAATAGCATTATTGCCATAATTCTAATCAACGATCCATGTTGCATCAGTTTCATCCCTCAGATCTTGCCCACGGTACGCACTTCCGCGAGACACTCCGCCAAAACAATCCTCATATCGATACCACTCACCTCGACCGTGCTCATTTGATTTTAAGTGACGCTCTTGCGAGACATGGCGATGAACACCTCACTGCTAAGAACTTCGCAAAGGTTATGGAGGCCGCACATAAAGACCCGCGCTGGCAACATACCTATTCGTCCGGCGGAGCCCTCGAGACGACACTGAAGGAGCACCTGGGCATTAAGGACGCTGACTAGACCTCGATAACGTCCTCGCTACTATAGCTACCGAACGACTCTCCCGTCGTCTCGTCGAGAAGTAGGAGAGTGTTGTCGATATCAGCGAGAAACGATGACGGCTCAGAGAGGAAATCACTGCCATAAATCTTACGAATCCGTGCGAGCGTGAGGAAGAGGCGTGTTTTGGCGCGCGTCATCGCCACGTAGAAAAGTCTACGCTCCTCTTCTTCGTCTCGATTCACATCGTTGCCCATCCCATGGTGAGGGAAAAGCCCTTCCTCCATACCACTCACAAACACCGTGTCGAATTCAAGCCCTTTCGCCGCATGCACCGTCATGAGCGTCACTCCACCTTTCTCCTTTTGACCAGCCTTGGCTGGTAGGTCCATTTCGTCCTGATCACTCGAGAGCGCTGCATCTGCCAAAAAAGCTGCGATCCCCTCGCGTCCCGGGAGTCCATCGTGGCGCGTCGCGACCGATGCCAGCTCCTCGATGTTTTCAAAGCGTTCTCGTTCTTCCTCGTTGCCCTCTGCCAGTGCGGCGCGCATCCCACTCTTCTCGATGACCAATTTTACAAACTCAGATGCACAGAGACTGTCGACTGCGCGGCCGATCTCTGCTACGAGCTTTTCAAATGTTTCGACCTTACTGCGTTCGCTCGACCGCAGACTCTCCCGCTGGCCCGCGACGAGTTTACCCAGAGTGACCTTACCGATGCCCCGCGGCGGGCTCGCGACTGCACGCACCATGTCGACCTGTCGCGTGGGATCAAGTGCGAGTCGAATCCATGCGAGAACATCCTTGATTTCTTTGCGAGCAAAAAAGTGTGTGCCCAGAAGTTTGTAGGGGATCCCGGCGTGCAGAAGTCCCTCTTCGAGGGCACGTGACTGGAAATTGGTGCGGAAGAGTATCGCGACCTGTTCCGGCTTCGTGCCATCTCGCATCAGGTCGCGTATCTTGTGTGCGATCCAGTGCGCCTCATCCTCTGCGTTCACGGCAATGTGTATGACAATCGGTTCTCCGCGCGCGTTCTCTGTGGTAGAGATCTTGTTCTTGCGATTTTTGTTCTTCTCGATGACGCCGTTTGCCGCGTCGACGAGATTTCTCGTAGAACGATAGTTGTGTTCGAGCACGATCGTCTCGGCACCGGGATTCCTTTTTTCAAAGTTGAGAATATTTTCCATCTTGGCCCCTCGCCAGCCATAGATCGCTTGATCGCCGTCACCTACGACGAAGATGTTTCGGTGCTTCTCGGCGAGCAAGCCCGCAAGCTTCTCCTGCAAGTTATTGGTGTCCTGGTATTCATCAATGTGGATATACCGCCACCGCTCTTGTGCGCGCGCACGCACGTCGGCGTGCTCTTCGAGCATATGCACCGGCAGTGCGATGAGATCATCAAAATCGAGCGCCTTTTCTGCCGCAAGCGTTTTTTCATAGCGGAGCCACACTTCGCTCGTGATGCGGTTACCAAAGCTCGAGCGCCCGTGGCGTTCATGATAATCGCTCGCGCGCAGCCCCTCCCCCTTCGCGCGCGAGATGCGCCCCAGCACCGCCCGCGGCGAGAGCTCTTTGGTCTCTACGTCGAGCGCCTTTAGCGCAGAAGCAACGACCTTCTCAGAATCGTCCCGATCATAGACTGAGAAGTATCGCGGTACGCCAATAACCTTCCCGTAGCTTTCGAGCAATTCCCGACCAAGACCATGAAAGGTGGCAATGAACGGCGTATCGTTTAGGGCGACGTCGCCAAGCATCGCGCGCACGCGTTCGCGCATTTCTCGCGCCGCCTTATTTGTAAACGTGACCGCCAGGATCTCGTTAGCCGGTATCCCTTTGCGTATGAGGTGATAGATACGCGTCGTGAGCACGCGGGTCTTCCCCGACCCTGCGCCTGCTATTACGGACACCGGCCCTTCAGTGCTCTGTACCGCCTGGGCCTGCGCCGCGTTCAATCCATCAAGATAATTCACCTATCGAATATACCCTAAAAAGCGCTCTCCACAGGCATCCCGAGAGACGATTGACTCTGCCCTCGCTCACGCTATACTCGACCTATCGCCTGATACGAAAGACTTCAAGGAATGGCTTATATACGCGAGTATGTAGGCCATTCTTGTATGTTCAGAACTGCCGCGCATCCTGGTTTATCTATTAAATCAACCCGAAACTTTTTCATCCTAGGAGTGGCTAGCCTGGCTTTTGCCGCGGCAGTCTTGCCTCATACCACCAGTGCATTCTGGCCATTTTATAAAAGCGCGGACGCCGCTGCCGACTCGCTCGTACCGAGCTCGACGACGCCCGCGCTCGTCGCGACCACCAATAGCGACCCAAACGCAGGGCTCGAGGTACCACTCACCACATCGGGTGACAGCGCCCTCGTTTCCTATAGCGGTCCGTCCGGGACGCTCGCCGACGTCGCCGACGCGCCGCAGTCGGACACCATCTCTGTCTACGTGGTGCGCGAGGGGGACACCCTTTCTGTTATTGCCAGAATGTTCCGTGTCTCGGTAAACACGATTATCTGGGCAAACAATCTGAAAAGCGCCAAGGACATCCACGTCGGTCAGACGCTTGTCATCCTGCCGATCTCAGGAGTGAAGCGCACCATCGTCAAGGGAGACACCCTTAAGTCCATTGCCAAGAAGTACGATGCAGATGCTAATGAAATCGCACAGTTCAACGGGCTTGACCCCGCTTCCTCTCTCGCGGTCGGCTCGACCATCATTATCCCGGGTGGCGAAGTGGCGCCATCGGTGTCTGCGAAGCCGTCTTCGTCACACAGCGTCGGTGCAGAACCGTACCTCGGCGGCGGCGGGCCCGCGCTGAAGGGCTACTACAGTAATCCCCTTCCGGGTGCACGCCTCAGCCAAGGTTTGCATGGCCACAACGCCGTAGACTTTGGCGCCTCACGAGGGACGCCGATCCACGCGGCGGCTGACGGTACCGTGATCATCGCGCGCAATAGCGGTTGGAACGGTGGGTACGGTAACTACGTGGTTATATCGCATAAAAATGGTACGCAAACGCTCTATGCGCACATGACGCACGGTATCGTAACGCCCGGCCAAGCAGTGAGCGCGGGTCAGGTTATCGGCTACGTGGGTAGCACGGGTAAGTCAACAGGTAATCACATCCACTTCGAGGTCCGTGGCGCCGCGAATCCTTTTGCACACTAGTTTTGTACGTTACTCGAAGCCGAAGAGACCGCGTGGGCGATACTGAAGTGCCTCGTGCACAAAGGCCGGCGTAACCGAGTCGGCACCGGTAAGATCAGCGATAGTGCGGGCAACGCGCATAGTCCGATGGTAACTGCGTGGCGAAAGATGTAAGCGCGCAGCGGCGGTTGTGAGCGCCTCCTTTGCGGCGATAGTGAAGCCGCTCTTCTCGTCGAGCTCGCGGCCGGTGAGTAATGCGTTGGCGCTCCCTTTTGTGCCAGTACGCTTCTCGGCCCGCGCACGCGCGGCAACGACGCGCTCGCGTACGCGCGCTGACGATTCTCCCGTAGAGAGTTTGGTGAGCGTCTCGTGTGGCACGAGCGGCACCTCGATCCACAAATCCAGGCGATCGACAATCGGGCGCGAGATGCGTCTCGCCTGCTTCGCGGCCGCCCGTACCGCAACACGCGCGTCGTCTGAGAGAGTGTCGCCGGGTTCATAGCCGCAACTATCATGCAGTCAGCGGGAAAGGTGACCGTAGCACGCGCTCTCGATACCGTGACGACTCGATCCTCAAGCGGCTGACGGAGCGCCTCGAGCGCCCGCGAGTCAAACTCCGGAAATTCGTCCAGAAACAGCACGCCCTTATGTGCGAGCGTCACTTCCCCGGCCTTGGGGAACGCTCCTCCACCCACGATAGCGACGTGCGAAACCGAGTGATGCGGTGCACGAAAGGGCGGCCACTGCACTGCTTCGCCATCCTTTAGGAGCGCCGCGGTGGAATGTATAGCCGTCACCTCGAGCATCTCGTCGCTCGTAAGCGGCGGTAGTATCCCTGCCAGCGCGCGGGCCAGCATTGTCTTGCCGGTGCCGGGCGGCCCATAGAACACAATGTTGTGCCGCCCTGCCGCCGCGATCTCGAGTGCGCGCTTCGCGCTCTCTTGGCCTTTGACCTCTGAAAGGTCGATGGCGGGCGGTGGAGTCGTTTTCTTCTTGTCGCTGACAAGCCGCGGGAGCGGTTTCTCTTTTTTAAAATGAGCAATGAGGTCTGCGATCGACGCTGGTGCATAGACGACAACCCATTCAGCGAGCAGTGCCTCGCGCGCATTGCCCGGCGGCACGTAGATAGTGCCGATACCCTTCTTCTTGGCGGCGAGAACTTGTGGAAGTACGCCGCGCACCGCACGCAACGTGCCATCGAGCGCGAGTTCACCGATAAAGAGACTGTCGTCGAAATCGCCCGTGAGTTCGTCAGCCGCAATAAGGTAGGCTATCGCAAGCGCGAGATCGTAGTGCGCACCCTCCTTCTTAAGATCTGCTGGTGAGAGCGAGAGCACGATGCGTTTGTTCTGCTGTTTGGGCGACTTGATGCCGGAATGCCGTAAAGCGGCGCTCAACCGATCGCTTGCCTCGGCCACCGCCTTGTCCGCCAGCCCTACAATCGAAAAGGAGTGGAGCCCGCGCGTTAGGTCAGCCTCGACGACGACAAGCTCCGCGGCTGACCCGAGCGGCTGGGCCGCGAGTGTTTTGGCATAGCCGTGCTTCTTCAGCGGTGCACTCTTCTTGCGAGTCTGTGGTGCATGCTCGGCCATGCCTAGCGCATGTGCTCTGCACACGTCGTCGCCGCAGGATTCGCCTCAAGTCGCGCCTCAGGCAGGAGCGTGTCACACACTTCGCAGTGTCCATAGGTTCCCTTTTCTATTCTCCGGAGTGCGGCTAGCACATTGTCATAATGAGACTCGAGCGCATCGAGTACCGCGGCCTCGTTTTCTCTGCTTGTGGTTACGTCAGCCTGATCGACGGAGTCAGTCTCACGCCCCTCCTCTGCGGGAGCCACCTCCCAGTCGTCGGGCACCACAGCACTTTTACGCCCTACGCCCCGCATCCCTGCCTCCAATTTATCCTTTTCAGCTTCGAGCTTCTTTTTAAAGTGTTGCGTCTTCATGGACAAATGGTAGCAGATATCTACTGCGTGCGGACACGTGCGAGCCGATCGACAATCTCGGTAAAGGCTGCACCCGTACGGGCAATAATGAGCGTGTCATTGTTCCAATACCCATAGATGATCAAACTACGTCCCTCTGCATCTTTGAGCACGCGCACATCATGGTCCGCCGCGACTTCGTCGCGGAAGGTAGGCACATACACCGTCGGCGCTGTGTTGTGAGCTGGAGTCGATGATGCCGTGTTCGCCACCTTCTCGGTACTGGTAGCCGAAGCACTTACATAACCCGCCGGCGCTTGTGGATAAGGTGGGAAGAGAGTCTCCATATCCTTTTGCATACGCGGCTCCCACTGCAACATCCCCGCGAACGTATCGCTATAAGAACTTACCGAAAGAATGAAGAATAGGCTCTGGGTGCCCTCGGTGGCAATGACGCCGGCCATACTGCCTGCTCCCTGTACATTGCGCACCAGGATGTTTGGCGCCGGGAGATCGAGCGCGACGAAAATGCTTTTACGCGTGGTGGTGGCACTCGGGCTCGCGAGGTGTCTAATCGTCCCTGGCGTAAGCGGGCGTTCGAGCGATTGTTGCATCGCCGTGAGCATGGTCGGCCCTTCTCCCCCCACAAGCTCCTCAGACTCCGCGAAAATACGGGCCGAGATAACCGGCGCGAGCACCACCGGCTTATGTTGCGCTTGGTAGGTGGTGTATCCGTAGTAGATGCCTACGCCGCCGAGTACTAAGAGCACAACACCGCCACCAATGGCGAACCAATTCCACGCGGGAGAGACGGCCTCGACGGTCGCACCGCCGCGCGCCGCCGCGTCCTGCTCGGCGGCCAGCACGGTCGCGGGTGACGCCTGCTCCTCTTTTACCTTCTGAGAGAAGTCGTCGGCATAGGTATGCAGAGGCGACGCGGTGTTCAGAAGCATCTCCTCGGCACGCTCGATCGGAGGGGCAGGCCGCTCGGTCTCACGATGTATCGCGTGCGCCTCGTCGAACGCAATTTGGTTGCGCACCTTCTCCCGCGCCGCCTCGCGCGCATTTGTGTCCCAGAGCGGCACAGGGGGCGGTTTCTGTGGCGGCGCCTCCTTGCTCGGCGGAGCGGGCGGCAGCGCTGCTGCCGCAGGTTCACTCGTGCCGGCTCGCTTCGCGGTCGCCATATCACCCGCAAAGGTGCGAATGTACTTTTTCTCAGACGGACGTTCGTCTGCTTGCGGTGCGTTGCCGTCGGTATCCATGCAGTACTCATAGTACCGCACGTTCGCAACGTCGTGCGCCTTTATCCGCGGGGTGTTCTACCAGCGCGCGGTGATCGTGTAGCGCTTAGGGTCTTCGCCCATATCGGTGAAGGCCTGTGTCGCCTCCTTGAGTTTGCCCGACGAAGATTTACCAAACGAGATTACCTCAACTTGGATACCGTGTAGATCGAGATACTGTATCAGCGGGACAAAGTCGCCATCACCGGTCACGAGCACGACCGTGTCGAGCTTGGGAGCGAGCTTAATCGCGTCGACAGCGATGCCAACGTCCCAGTCAGCCTTCTTAGCTCCGTCAGAAAAGATCTGCAGGTCTTTGACCTTAGTCTCGATGCCCATCTTGGTCAGCGCCTCAAAGAAGTTCTTTTCTTCCCCACTCTCGGTGGAGATGACGTAGGCGATAGCACGCACGAGCGTGCGGCCACCGACCGCTTCTTCGAGAATGTTCCCGAAGTTGACGCGTGCTTTAAAGAGATGCTTCGCACTGTGATAGAGATTTTGCGTGTCGATGAATACGCCCACACGCTGAGCTGAGTGTTTTATAACGGCCATATAAATAATAGCTTATGAAAAACAAGGTAATTAAAACGCAACCCGAGGTTACGCGCCTATCATACACCCCCAGAGGGCCCTACCGCTTCAACCCGAGCTTCTTGATGACTGCGCTATAGCGGCGCTTGTCGTTGGCTTCGAGATAGCGGAGGTGCGTGCGGCGATCTGCCACCATCTGCAGGAGTCCACGTCGTGAATGCACGTCCTTCGGGTTCTTCTTCAAATGTTTTGCGAGTTCGTCGATCTGTTTGGAAAGCAACGCGACCTGAACATCGGCTGAGCCGGTGTCTGTGTCGTGCCGGGCGGTTGTCTTAATAACCGCCGCCTTTTTCTTGGTAGTAAGCATAGACAACCCAACCTTACCACGCCTTGCCTATTTACGCAAGTTTGCTGTAATCACTTACCCCGTGGTGGCACGATACCTAGATCCTTACAAATCTTGCGCACGAGAAATGGATGGAGCTCGCCATGCCGCGGTATCGTGCTCATACAATCATTTTTGGTGTTCGTAAAAACTGAGTGCTTGCTCCCTTCGCGCACAAGCCGACAACCACGCGCTCGCAAGTGGTGCAGAAGATCAGCACGTTTCATCTGACCTATGCGGTGGAGAGACGCTCGCGTGCAATGGACGCGCCACGCGAGCGGGCACGCTTGGTAAGTGCACGACGTGCGATAAGAAACTCGGAGAGAGCATCCGCGAGGTTGGCGCGAGCCTCTTTCCTTGACGCGCCCTGCGTATTGACACCTGGAATCTCCTCAATCCACGCGAGGTACCCAGAACGCACCTTTTTATAAATCGCCGTATACATAGAGTCACTATATCACAGGACAAGCTCCTCCCCGAATTATGTTTTTGTAACGATGTTGCAACGATGCGTATTGTGCGCACAATATTGCTCTATACTTAGCGCTATGGACGCAGAGACAGCCAAGAGGCAATTCTTGGAATATATCGAGATCGAGCGCGGGCGTGCGGTCAAGACAGTCGAGAACTATGACCGCTACCTCACCCGCTACTTCGCCCAGATGGGCGTCAAGCAAGTCTCAAACATTACCGAGCAGAGCGTGCGCGACTTCCGACTCTGGCTCAATCGCCAACACGGTAGCGGCCGCGACTCGATGAAGCGCCGCACGCAGAATTACTACATGATCGCCCTGCGCGCCTTCCTCAAATTCTTGCGCAAGCGCGATATTGCCGCCACCTCACCGGAGAAGATTGAGCTCGCTAAGCTCCCCGAGCGACATCTCGACCTCATCACCTCGGCCGAGCTCGGCCGCCTGATGCGCGCACCGCACGACGCGTATGAAAAAGAGGATGATGATGGCAAGAAGCTCCAATATCTGCGCGACTCGGCGATCCTCGAGCTCCTCTTCTCTACCGGGCTACGCGTCTCAGAGCTTTGTGCGCTTAACAGCGGCATCGACCTCTCGCGCGACGAGATGAGCGTGCGCGGTAAGGGCGAGAAGGTGCGTGTGGTCTTCATCTCTGACGAGGCCAAAGAGAAGGTGCGAGAGTATTTGAAGGCCCGCAAGGATATGGAGGAGGCACTCTTTGTCGAGGGTCGGCCCAACAAGCTCCACCGGATCACGCCCCGTGATGTCCAACGGCACTTGAAGCGCTATGTCGCCATCGCAGGTATCACGAACATTGTCACGCCCCACACACTCCGCCACGCCTTCGCCACCGATCTCTTGAACAACGGCGCTGATATCCGCTCGGTGCAACAGCTTCTCGGCCACGCCTCAATCAGTACGACCCAGATCTACACCCACATCACGGACGCGCACCTCCGCGAGGTGCATAAGAAGTTCCACGGCAAGAGCCGTCAATGATTCTCATCGCTGAGAACCTTACTACCAGGCTTGGTCGAACATATGTATGTTGCCCCGGTGCGTTATAATCGTTTCTATGAGCATCGAGGACAGGCTAATAAGAAACATCGACAACGAACGACGGCATAGCTCAACGGAGCTTTCTCCACTTATGAAACGCGCGTACACCGAAGCGCAGGCGCTACTTGAAAATCCTGATTACACTATTCAGGAATCTGAATTCGCCTCACTCTACGGGGACACTGCCGTACAACAAGATATCGCGCTCACCAATCGCCTCAAAGAGCAATTCAAGGCACGCAATTCACCCGAAGAAGAGCGGCAGAAAAAAGTCGCTGATATTTTTGAGGCTATTGTGCTTGTGCAGTCCGAGTCAAATGAATGGCTCGGCGGCGCACAAACGCTCAAGACATCTCCGTATGAAGACTTTATAAACAAAGTGGACATGATCGCAGAGTGGTCTACGCCGACTGATGGATCAAGAGTCTTGGCACTCGCCGTTGATGTGACCTTTGGCACCATGAGCATCCGCAGGAAACTTGCAGATATAAAATCGGAAATTGATGGGGACAAGCTTGGGTCGATTAAATACTTCCGTGACGAACGAAAAGATTTCATGGGCACGAGAAACAATGTGCCACGCGCGGTCGTTGGCGTAAGCGAATCAGTGGTCGAAGAACTTGCTGATCTCTGGGTGCAGAAGAAAAACAAGGAGCTAAGCACTCATCCTGTACAACATCTGTTCATTAGAGAAATTGAGACCCAGCTCAGTGCCATGCACGACTATGCCGTCGCTCGAGGGCAACACGGCGTGGTGCAAGCATATACACAAGCGCTCGCCTCGATCCGCCCAATCCACAACAGTAAACTGAAATACAAGTCACCCGCACTCCTACAAGACAGAGTTGCAAGCGAAATCGCTTCTGCTATTGAGACTGAATTTAGACACTAGCCCACGCCATCATTGTCTTTGGTAAGTTTCTTTCGCTTGTCCTCAAGCGCAGAGAGCGCGGCCTCTGCCGCGCGGCCAAAGGGTTCGTAGTTATAGATCATGTTATGGGTACCCTTGACGCTATAGAAGCCAGTTATCATGTCGGCCTTCGTCATCTCTTGTACCCGCTCCATCGGGAAGAGCTTGTCATCTACTGCATGGATAATCGAAACCAGAACACCTTTTTCCTTCAAGTATTTCAGTACTCCGGTGATGTCTGAGTGCGCGATTGCCTGGATCTCCTTTATCGAGGCGGGTATGTTAGAGAGTATCGAAGTCGCACCTTCCGAGCCGGGAGAGGGATACTCCACCTTTTGCATATCTTTTCCTAACTTTTGTTCGAGCGTTATGTCGGCGATCGTGCGATGGAGAATCTGAAAGAAGGTGTCCTCTCCAATCAGGCCCGCGGGCGACACCAGCACGAGGTTCTTAAATTTCTCGGGTTCGAGTGCGGCCGCCGCGAGTGCAATAATCGCCCCCTCAGAATCCGCAATAATATTGACCTCTGTAAGATCCTTCGCCTCAATAACCCCGAGCAAGGCTTTCAGCTTGCGCAGGTGGGCAGAAGGTAGGTCAACTCCTTCGAGCGCCGGATCGTCTTTTTCAATTGTCACCCCATGCGGCGCTTTAGCCGCGATAACGCGACGCCCGGCCTCAGCCGTGCGAATCATCGCGTCCTTAAGCGTGGTCGGTGTGGCAGAAAACCCAGTCACAAATACCGTGGGGATATCACTCTTCTTTTCTTTTGGCTCGATGTCAACGACTGGTACCTGTTCGCCCGCTATCTCGATAGTCTCTGGTGCGTCAAACTGCTCGACAAGAGATGGTTCTGTCTTAGCACGCGCACGTTCTTGACGACCTTCCATGCCAACCACTATACCAGAACGTGGAGTAGCATCACTGATACGTCGCCACTATCCATTTGCCATCTGTGTACAAAAAACACCCTCCGCGGTGGCCCGACACTCCTGTGTCGGGCCACCCACGTGGCTGTCAGCTGGGGGCCTTGAATACCCTCCAGCCCTGGCGGATGGCGAACTTCATCGGCCGTCCCTCGCCGTCGTATGCGTGGTCCGGAAAGTGCCACGCGCACGCCGTTTGGATCAGTTCCGTGGTCGCGTGCGCGATCACGACACTTTCGAAGTGTGCGCGACCCTCCCGGTCGTTCCCGCGCGTCTCCATGTTGAACCACCACCGCACGAGGCCTTTCAGACCGCCATCGAACGTGCAGTGGTGGTGCAGAGACTGCAACTGCACCACCTCGAGCGGTGTTTCGTGGCTCACCAGCTCTTCCTCGCAGCTCGGCTGGCTCAGCGTCGTCGTACCATCGATTATCTCGACGGTGTTCAGAGCCCTCGTGAGGGCCTCCATCAGGTTCTGCATATTTCCCTCCCTGGCTAGTGCCGGGTTCCGTTTGTGGACCCCAGCGGGTCAATCAGTGCGCTCTGCGCATATGATACACCGCTTATCGTACTTGTCAACCCTCCCGTAGTGGTTCAATACCTCGGTCCTTGCCTGGTTTAAAGACGCTGTGCTAGTTACACTATACTCCAATGAAACTCGTCTCGTGGAATGTGAACGGCCTGCGCTCGCTTGCCAAGGGCGAGTACTGGGAGAAGTTCCTCCGCGAGATGAAGCCGGACATCTTCTGTCTTCAAGAGACCAAGGCGAATCCTGATCAGCTTACCAAACAATTCCTCTCCCCTGCTGGCTACACTGCGTTTTTTTCATCGTGCCAGATCAAGAAGGGCTACAGCGGCGTCGCCCTCTACTCCAAGATCGAGCCGCTTTCGGTCATCTACGGCATGGGTATAAAAGAGTTCGATCAGGAGGGGCGCATTATTGGTGCGGAGTACGACGACTTCTGGCTCCTCAATGCCTACTTCCCCAATGGCGGCCAGGGCCCACACCGCCTCGACTACAAGATGCGCTTCTACGACGCCTTCCTCACCTTCGCCGAGAAATTGCGGGAGGATAAGCCCGTTATCTTCTGTGGCGATATCAACACCGCCCACGAGGAGATCGATCTCGCCAGACCGAAGGAAAATGAGGAGAACACCGGCTTCCTCCCCGAGGAGCGCGCCTGGGTAGACGAGGTCATCGATTTTGGCTATATAGACTCCTTCCGCCACCTCCATCCCAACACTAAGGACGCGTACACCTATTGGGATCAGTTTACTCACGAACGTGACCGGAATGTGGGATGGCGCATCGACTATTTCTTTGTAGTGAGCGAGTTTATAAAAAGGGTCAAAAAGGCGGAGATCCACGCCGATGTCTACGGCTCCGACCACTGCCCAGTCTCAATCACGCTTAGTTAAAGGTCAGTTATCCACAGTGGTGTCCTTTACAGTGTCCTTTATAGATCTATGATTACTACTGGGCAGACAGTTCCTCGCGATCTTTCATCAGTTCAGTTGTGAGTCAAACTCGCGCCTCGTGGCACGCGCCAGCGTCTGCGACGATTCGCAATTAAGCCCCTCGGCGCTGTGCACATGAGAGGCAACTCGACAGTTCTTTCGTGTTCATCCGTGTTCGTTCATAAAGCCGCCCACCATTCTCGGCGTTAGGCCCCAAATCGCCCTTTCTCCATTTTTTGCCTAACGCCCCTAACGCCACCGGGTGGCTTTTTGTATTTCAGTATGTTGCACGTAGAACGTCGTAGGCGTAAACGCTAGCAAACGTGATGTTTTTCCAATATTTGCTGGACTTCAGCGTCCTCTGCAGCCTCCCTTCTCGCCTTACCTGCCTCCCCAAGCTTGCGGAGATCGTCATCGGGCAATGTAAGTAGCTCAGCTGTGCGTTTATCGAGGTAGTCACTAGTGTTTCTGGCGGCATCGTCAAGGACCTCCTCTAGTAATGCATTCAAAATATAACCGATTCTTGGGCCCGGGTTCACGTGGAACGTGCTCATAATGTGTTCTCCATCGGTGTTAAGCATCTTCACCGATATCGGGTCGCGTAGAGCCTGCTCAACCATGGCCTTATACTTACGGAAGCGGAATGGCTGCTCCTTGGGCCGCCCAGTGCCAATGCGGTCGCATATGCGAAGGTTGAGCAGATCCCATATATTCTCCTCGCCCACATTAGTAATCATCCGACGAACTGCCGAGAGAGTGATCTGATCCGGATCAGAGAAGAACATATGCCAGCGGACGAGCTTGACCACCTTATCAATTGTTTCGCGTGAAAAGCGCAAGTCCTCAAGCGCCTTCCTTGTTACACGTGCACCAACGACGTCGTGACCATGAAAGGTCCACTGTTTACGGGACTCGTCCCAGCGCCTCGTCTCTGGCTTAGACACATCGTGAAAGAGCCCTGCCAAGGCCACGTCAAAGCCGTACTTCTTGTCTGCACCATGCTGCATGGTACGCATCAGGTGTTCAAAGACATCATAGCTGTGGGCCTGGTTCTGCTCCACCCCAACACCACGAACGAGATCAGGCGCCACGTGAACCAGCATGCCGAGCTGATGAGCCAACACCAGAGCCTTCATTGGCTGGGGCGATTCTAGAATCCGTGAGAACTCATCTCGCACCCTTTCACGTGAAACCCCCCGTAAATGCTCACTATTCTCTGCAATGGCACTCGCAGTTCCTCCATCAATACCGAACTCGAGTTCCGCGACGAAGCGTACGGCCCGTAACATCCGGAGAGAATCTTCTGCAAAGCGTGCTCTGGCGTCACCCACCGCTCGCACCAACTTGTCCTTGATGTCCTTTTGGCCCTCATAGGGGTCTACGACGTGTCCTTTAGCCTCGTCGAGCGCAATTGCGTTAATCGTAAAGTCTCGACGCGCGAGATCCTCCTCGAGTGAGACGCCAAACTCGACCGTGTCGGGTCGGCGCTTATCTGAGTACCCCGACTCGGTGCGATACGGAGTTACCTCGACAATCGCGAGTACTGGCGCTGGCGAGCCCGTCTTCACCCCCACGGTGCCATAGTCGTTTTCATAGAATGAGTCAGTAAATACGGCCTGAATCTGCTCTGGGGTTGCGTTTGTGGTCACATCCCAGTCTTTGGGCTCTCTGCCGACAAGCAGATCGCGAACGCACCCACCTACGAGATACGCCTCGTATCCAGCCTCGCGCAGAGCGGTGGAGACCGCCTTCACCTCCTCTGGGATGCTGTGTTTCATGTGGAAATCGTAGCACGCTAGTGCTGACATACTAACCTTTGCGCGAACCCATTTCCAGACGCGGAGCGTCTGACTTCGCACGCTCCGCGTACGTGGTGGTTTGAAACTGAAGCGTACGCCCCGATTACGCTGGAACGCGCCTCGGACGCGCTCGCGGACTCGCGCGTGGCAAACCCAAAAAATTTCCTTCCATTTCTTTCCGGCTCCCCCCTCACCCCCCGCCGAAAGGCGAAAAATGAAGGAAAGGAAATTTTTTGGGTTTGCTCCGCCGCTTCAGAATTCCGAAAAGAGCATTTTTAGTTTATCACTAATGGTTGCTCTTTTCTCCATTCCTCGCGGCGGCCCGAGGCGCAATACAATGCGGTCTGCGCTAGGGCGCAGGCAAATCTGTATGTGCTTGGCCCACCCGCCCAGTCCGCGCACAACAACCCCCGCCGTTTTGAAGAAACATTATAAAACAGCGGTGGTTGGCTCCCTAATGGTTAATTTTCCCGCGCGGGTCTATATGCGTAATACAGAAGAATAATCCGTGTTGATAACCAAAAACTCGGAACAACCCTGTTTGCTCAACGCGAAAATGAAAATAGTATTGCTCTACAAGCTTGCTTTCTGATGTATTCTGTTCGTGTATCAAATCAAAGTTCGGTGTTCCGGGCTTCTCCGGTGTTAACCCGTTTTTTCGAGGTAAACTTGCAAATTGCGTCCAAGTCAATTTTTCAAAATGTTTAAGTTTTTCGAGAAATTTTCGAGCGCACTCTTTATTGTCGAGTTTCCAAAACGATAATTTCTTATCGAGTGAACAGTCACATATAGAAAAGCGGACTTTGTTTTCCGCGTATTGGAGATCAAATTTTGTCGGCGTTTCCGATTCGTCCATGGCAAGGAAATTCCTTGCCTATTTATTCAGCAAAGGAGCGTAATAGTCTTCCAATGCTTTGTTTGAAATAATTTTACTTGGCGTTTGATAAGCGTCTTTCCAGGGCGTGTGAGCGTGAGCAATATCAACTAACTTACTCGCAGAGTACCCGCCAAAAGTATTCCAAATCTTTTGAAGTACTTCTTTGTCATCGTCAGTGATAGAAGACTTATCTTCATCAACAATTATTGGATTGCTTCCATTCTCTCTATATTTTCGATATACACTCGGGACAACGGGACCATATTCCCATGCTTCAAGATTGTCAGAAAAAAGTGGTTTTCCGAGTTTTGCAAGAAAATACGCTTGCGCGAAATACAACACCTTTTGCAATTTAAGGTTCGTTATTCCTTCGCGCTCTTTATTGTCGCCGACAAGCTCTTGCGAGGCGAGATAGACTAGATATTTCGCGACGTTGTCGGCTGTATATGTCGCTTTCTTGGTCATTAGTTTTAGTATAGCAAAAATCCAAATGGAAACATAGTGAAAGTGGACAACCCAAAAATCACTGAAATAACTCCTCTCGTCTCCAACCTCGTAGCGATTTTGGCTCCCTACCTACTCCCTTCTCCCAAAAACAACAAACAGGATTGTTCGATAAATTATAGACTCCCAAAATACAATCCATGCAATTATGCCCACAACGATAACCAACAACATTTGTAAAACATCAATAACTATTCCGCCGGAATTCCATGCCTCGAGAGTTCGTTTTGCTTTTAGATTTTTAAGTTTCTCATAAGAATCTTTGAGAAAAAGCCGCTGGTCGGAAGAAAAAATTGTTTCCGAAACTCCAAGTGCCGAGAGATCAAGGCCGGGTTTTATAGCTTCGGTAGAATACAATAAGGTTCTGCATTCGTCCGCGACATAATCGCGTTCTCTGGTAGGAATATATCGACCTGTTTGATTGCTAGTTGGAGGAACATCGACACATTTTTGCTTTACCTCATCCGTAACTAACACTCCTCTAACAAAATCATTGTACTTTTCAATAATTTCTTTTTGACTTCCGCAACGCCATGAAAAACTTGGCGGCAAACTAGAATCAAAGATATTAAGAGAGCAACCAATTTCTTCTCCATCAAGAAATTCATATCCTTGCTCAAAGCTATAAGAATAAGAGTAAGATTGATATTCCTCTAAATCAGATAGCTCACTGAGGGCTAGTGTCGTGAAAAACAATCCGCCAATTACCGCCCCTGAATAAATAAGCACCAGCGCTAATCTGTGCCACCATTTATTTTTTGTTTCGTCTCTACGAACAAACAACAGCTTCTTTAATTTTCTGGCCAAGTTTTTCATGAGATTTCTAGATCCTAGTTAGTTAAGTGATTAATTTTACCGGGCAACGGAATGGGTATTAAATACCAACGCGAACCAGATTTTTCAATAAGCACAATTAGTTTCGTCAACCTTTATATTATATGTTTCAATTTTTGAATTATATGTATCGACATTTGATTTGTATAGAGCAAGAGTGAGATTATAGCCATCAACCAAGCTGTTATATTGATTTACATATCCTAATGATTCGTATCGGCCTAAATCACTCTCTTTTTGTTCAAGCTCGCGCTCTTGCTCCTCAATTTTAAGTGTCAGAGCATTGATAAAGCGTTCCTCACTTTGCAAGAATTTTTCTGCCTCCTTTATTTTTGCGGACTCTTCGCGGTAATAAAATTCTTGCGCACCCCAAAGTACTAGATTAATTGCTCCAAAAATAACTACAACTCCTATTATTTGCTTTACAATTTTAGGCATAACTATTTTACAAAATAATCTAATGGCTTGCCGTACAATCTCGCCAACTCGTCTAACTCCACCGCGTCTATCCGCCGCTCGCCTCGCTCTATCTTGGAAATATACGCCTGTGGCTTCTTCAACCGCTTTCCCGCCTCAACCTGCGTCAAACCTGCTTCGAGGCGAGCTTGGCGAAGGCGTTGGATGAGCTTTTGATATTTTGCTCTGTATTTGCTCGCCATAGATATATTAGCATGATATAAACGATTGTGGAATATACCATCATGGTTTATTATGCTTATGGAAGCGGCGGAGGCGCGTTCCAGCGTAATCGGGGCGTACGCTTCAGTTTCAAACCACCACGTACGCGGAGCGTGCGAAGTCAGACGCTCCGCGTCTGGAAATGGGTTCGCGCAAAGGTTAGTATGTCAGCACAGATAGAAACTTCGCGTTCGGAGAGAGCCGCGCCGCAAAGCGGCGCGGCAGGGGTGGGCGGAAAAAATGCGCGTCGCTCCGCGACGAATTCGGACGGGGCGGGGGCGGGAAAGCGGGCGGTTTTGTCCTTGTTTCATATCCGCATAATTTTTTCAAAATTATGACCAAACCAAAATATTTTCTATACGCGCGTAAAAGTACCGAAGAGGACGACAGGCAAATTATGTCCATCGAGGCACAGTTGTTTGAACTGCGAGAATTTGCGCGTAAAGAAAATCTTGAAATTCTTGAGGAATTTCAAGAGTCGAAAAGCGCAAAGACACCGGGGCGAGCCGTATTCGGTAAAATGATGACGAAAGTTGAAGAACTGGGAGATGTCGGCATTTTGGCGTGGCACCCCGATCGGCTCGCCCGAAACAGTATCGACGGCGGTCGTGTTATTTATGCCGTCGATACCGGCAAAATCGTTGCTTTGCGCTTTCCGACATTTTGGTTTGAACCCACTCCGCAGGGGCTCTTTATGTTGCAAGTGGCGTTCGGCCAATCTAAATATTATTCGGACAATCTGGTGCAGAATGTGAATCGCGGCATCCGCCAAAAATTGCGCCGCGGCGAGTGGCTGAATCTCGCACCCTTTGGCTACGTGAACAATCCGCGCACACGGAATATCGAGCCACACCCGACAACTTCGCGGGTTGTGGCGCGTGCATTTGAGGAATACGCCAAAGGGACGCACACCTATGTCTCGCTGGCGCAGTTTTTGGCGGATTTGGGCGTGGTAACACGGAACGGAACGCCACTTGCCAAAATTTCCATCAAACGGCTTCTAACGCACCGCGCGTATTTGGGCTTCGTGAAGCATCGCGGTGAATGGTTTGATGGAAATTTTGAGCCACTGGTTTCCCCGCAGTTGTTTGAAGCCGTACAACAGGTTTTGAAAAAACGAGAATGTCCTCGCAAGACGCGCAAGAACCATGATTTTCCGTTTCGCTCTCTTTTTCGTTGCGGCGAGTGCGACGGTATGTTTACCGCCCAATGGGCGACGGGCAAGACGGGGCGGCGGTATCGGTACTATCGGTGTACGAAAAAGAGAGGCGTGTGCTCGCAGGGGTATTTGCGCGAGGACATTCTTGTTTTTCAATTGAAGGAACGGCTTCAATCAATCTCGCTTTGCGACCGCTACACCGATTGGATGTTTGCGCGCATAGCGGAGTGGGAGCGCGAGGAAACATCGGCGTCGCAAAGCGAGGTTCAAAATCTTTCCGCAAAAATCAAAGCAGGCGAGGAGCGCATGGAAAAATTGGTGTCCACGTACTTGGACGGCGACATTCCAAAAGATGTGTACTTGAAGCGCAAGGATGAAACCATGCACTCTCTCGCCGCTTTGAAAGCTGAAAACAAAGATTTTGAACGCGGGAGAAACCAGTGGGTCGAACCCCTGCGGGAGTGGGTTTCGGATACGAAACAAGCCGCTTTTTTGTCCTCATCCGACAATTTCTCCGAAATTGCCTCCTTCGTCAAAAAAATCGGAACGAACCCTATAGTTCGTGACAAAACCGCCCGCTTTCCCGCCCCCGCCCAGTCCGAATTCGTCGCGGAGCGACGCGCATTTTTTCCGCCCACCCCTGCCGCGCCGCTTTGCGGCGCGGCTCTCTCCGAACGCGAAGTTTCTATCTGTGCCCCGGCCAGGACTCGAACCCAGAATAACTGATCCGAAGTCAGTTGTGATATCCATTTCACCACCGGGGCCTGTCTGCAGTAGGCAGTCGTCCATCAATAGTACACCACAAAAGGGAAAAGGAGAGCGTTCTCGAACGTTTCGATGGACTGAGGTGCACCCTTGACTGCTCTTTTGCTAAATCCAGACGGTGGCATTACGGTACCTCCCTTGGCTATCGAGCCACGGCCATTTTACATAAAACGTCGTTCTCTGTCGCATTTGTTGCTCAGAATGATAGTACTTTGCACTTTTCGTTCAATTATGTTAATTTGCTGGTATGTTATACGGGGGCAATCGCGAGATCGAGGATCGTGTGCTGGAATTGCTCGTCGATGACCGTCAAACCATCAAGGCACTCTGTGCAAAAATCAGCATCGAGCACAAGGTCTCCCTGCGGGGTGTCTATAAGGCGGTGAACAAGCTCGTCGCCGCTGGAGTGCTGCTTAAGGTAGGTAAGAAGGTCCTGCTCAGCGACGAGTGGGCCACACGTGTCTCGACAGCACTCGGCGCGGTGAGCGCCCCCGTACTCTCTACTGGTGAGCGCCTTACCTATACCTTTACCTCCCTCGAGCATCTCGATGAATACTGGAAATCGACGGTACTCCCGCTCCAACGCGCACTGCATCCTCGCGAGGTCTTCTTCTACAATCCGCACTGCTTTTGGTCACTGTTGCCAGCTCGTCGTGAGAGTGAAGAGGCCTACTATCGGCATTTTGGCCCTGAAGAACAGGGGTTCTTGGTGGTTAGTGGCACCAGCCCTGCCGACGAGGGCTTTAGACGTGCGTACCAGAGCGAGTTCTTCCAAATTGAGCTAAGGGGGCTGACCTCGTTCAGAAAGACTGATCATGTGACCGTCCTGGGTAGCCATATTGTCACCACACGACTCTCGAGCACTCTCGCGGCAGGCATCGCCGCCCTCTATGACTCGGGCAGGGGAGTTGGAGACTTTCCCCCAGAACTCTTGGCCCTCTGCGCGAGGCCCGGCAAGGTCAAATTCGTCCTTGAGAACAACCCCTCGAAGGCAGACACCCTGCGTAAAGCGCTCGCAAGAAACTTCTATTTCAGACGTGCAACTTAGCTCGTCTGGCGGGGCACGTACTTTTTCACTCGAGTGCGGATAGGGAGAATCGGACTCCCGTCTCGTCCTTGGCAAGGACGCGTTCTACCACTAAACCATATCCGCTCAGCACACATAGTTGCACACTAATCGCCGTACAGCAATCGCGGATGAGCACAGAGGCCCCTTTTTAAGCCATTTTTGACAATGGGGGATAAAGGTGTGAATTAGGTGGATAACGGACACGTGTCCGCAACCGATATAGGGGGCCGGTCCTAGAGTATAGTAAGGAGATACGCCATATTTATATAGGCCGTGGATATCACCAGTAAAAGCCGTAAAGAGATCGGGGCGCTCGGCGAGCAGATAGCCGCTCACTACCTTGAGCGGCGTGGCCTGCGCCTGCGAGACCGCAACTACACGCGCAAGACAGGGGAGCTCGACCTCATTGTCGAAGGCCAAGAGGCCGGAGGTACTCTACATTTTGTAGAAGTGAAGACGCTTGTTTGCGACGAGTTCCCCGCGGAGCGTGGGGCGAGCGACGCCTATGATCCGTCGCTCAACTTGCACGAGGCCAAGGTACGCAAGGTGGCGCGCACAGGAGAGTGGTATGTCCTAGAGAACGGTTGGGAGGGGGAGTGGCAGGTCGACGGGTGCCTGGTGTGGCTCAGACGCCGCGACGGCATGGCCCGCGTACGGTATCTGCCACAAATCGTTTGAATCTGCTATTGTTCATCTTATCGAGCCGCGGCTCGTTTTACATTCGGGGTGTCGTATACCGGTAGTACGCTTGCTTTGGGAGCAAGATGACGGAGTTCGATTCTCCGCACCCCGACCAAGTTAGACATTTTGAAAATTCGGACAAGTTTGATTGCTCGCTCGCCCCGCCGGAGTTTATCCCGCACGGCGATGCGGGAGCGGGTTTCTCTTTGCAAAAAGTCCTGCCCTCCTGCGCTTTTTCAGCTACGGCGGGTAAATATTTCGGAATTAAATCGTAAGGGCGGACAAATCATTTACAGCATAGACATCGGCAAGATCGTTTCTTTGCGTTTTCCCACATTTTGGTTTGAGCCAACTCCGCAGGGACTGTTTATGCTTCAAGTCGCCTTTGGCCAATCAAAATATTATTCCGACAATTTGTCGGAAAATGTAAAGCGCGGGATTAGGCAAAAACTCAGGCGGGGCGAATGGCCCGGCCTTGCGCCCTTTGGCTATGTCAATAATCCCAAAACAAGAACCATTGAACCCGAACCGACAAAATCAAGGTGCGTTACCAAAGCGTTTGAGGAATTTTCGCAAGGCCGGCACACTTTAGAAAGTTTGGGTCAACGCCTGAGTTTTTGGGGCGTGGTGAGCAAAACCGGAAAACCGATCTGTAAAGCGACTTTGCAAAGAATGCTGACCAATCCCGTGTATCTTGGAATTATCAAACACAATGGCGAAAGTTATGAAGGCGGTTTTCCGGCAATTGTTTCCCGAGCGACTTTTGAAGCCGTCCAAAAAGTTCTAAAACAGCGAGCAAGACCTCGCAAATCTAAAAAGAGGCATAACTTCCCATTTGTCGGGCTTTTTACCTGTGGCGAGTGTGGCGGAGCCATTACCGCGCAATTTGCCCACGGACACGGCGGAACCTATCGCTATTATCGTTGCACAAAAAAACTGTGCAAATGCTCACAAAGATATTTGCGCGAGGACTTGCTCGCTGATCAATTGAAATCACGGCTTCAAAATGTCGCTTTTGGCGACGACTGGGCGGAAAAGATGAAAGCACAAGTTGATGTTTGGGAAAAAGACAACGCCCAGTCGGCGCAATCTTTCGCCCAAAATCTTGATGAAAAGATAAAAGAGGCGGAAACGAAACTTGATAAACTGGTCAACGCTTTTCTTGACGGCTCAATTGAAAAAGAAACTTACCTTGTCAAAAAAGACGAACTCATCAAAACAAAAACAGACCTCAACAAAAGGAAGTCTGATTTTGGGCGAAAGGGAAACAATTGGATTGAACCTTTGCGGGATTGGATAAATACCGCTCACCACGCTGAAAAACTTGCTTTGTCCAATGATTTTTATGAAATAAAATCATTAACGGAAAAAATTGGAACGAACCGCCGTTTGCTTTCCCGAAAAACTGAATTTGAATTTGTCCGCCCTTACGATTTAATTCCGAAATATTTACCCGCCGTAGCTGAAAAAGCGCAGGAGGGCAGGACTTTTTGCAAAGAGAAACCCGCTCCCGCATCGCCGTGCGGGATAAACTCCGGCGGGGCGAGCGAGCAATCAAACTTGTCCGAATTTTCAAAATGTCTAACTTGGTCGCAATTGCTGAACGCGGCTCGAACCTTTTTTGAACGAAACTCCGATTGATTGCTCCGCCAAAGGCGGAGCAGAAAACTGAACGCTCGGGCGGGCAAAAAGGAAGGGGGTTGGGGGGAAGGAATTTTTGCCCGCCCTCGCTTTCCGATTCCGATTTTTCCGCCGCCGCCGAATTTCGTATTTCGCTTTGCGAAATGCGCCGCCAAGAAATTTGTTTGCTTAAATTCATATTATTTGGTAGTATAATTATACAGATAATAACCCTGTATACTACAATACTACCAAAACTTTATT
>Ga0210057_1001652_pt1 | contig 33251 bp, 34 predicted proteins | sample CryGeyCG2114_010_2_FD_183968 | JGI IMG/M metagenome (GOLD analysis project Ga0210057, IMG submission 183968) | Groundwater microbial communities from aquifer - Crystal Geyser CG10_big_fil_rev_8/21/14_0.10 (SPAdes) (version 2) | ecosystem: Environmental > Aquatic > Deep subsurface > Groundwater ... | reverse complement strand
TATCTTTAGAAGTTGAAAACATATTTCCCTCTTTTAAAAAATTAATAAATATATTATAACACAAAAATAAAAAACAAACAAAAAAACTACTGACTTTTTAAATCAGTAGTTTTATTTTTTTAAATTATTACCTAACTTTTGCACCGAACTTCTCTTCTAATGTTTTTTTAGCTTTTTCAACCGCCGTGTCCACTTCTATCGTAGTTAAAGTACGGGTACTATCGGCATAAGTTAAACGATAAGCCATACTCTTGCTGTTATCAGCGATTTTGTCTCCTTGATAAACGTCAAATAATTCTACAGTTTTTAATAAATCACTACTTCTCTGCAATACTTTCAAAATCTGCTCATGGGTTATATCCCTCTTTACCAAAAATGCCAGATCCCTTTTTACCTCTGGAAAAATTGATAACGGTTGATATGTTGATTTTAATTCATGTTTTTCCAACCAGTTTACCAGCACAGATAAATTTAATTGCAACAAACCCACTCTTTGTTCTATTCCTAAATTTTGGGCGACCAACGGATTTACTTCACACAATACTCCCAATTTTTCTCCACCATTTTCAACAAAGCCCAATCTGGTTGGATGTTCCCAAGGCATAACTATGTCCGCAGGTACCACAGAAAAATCCAACGACAAATTTCTAAACACACTTTCCAAAACTCGACGAACCTGCCAAAATGGCGTTTCGTCTTTTTTGTTAACATACACTGCGGTTAACAAAGTATCTTGTTTGGGCAACAAACTATCACCGTTATCATCTACACGCAAACCGCTCTCCTTGGTGGAAAAAACTTTACCAATCTCAAAGATCTTTACTTCTGAATAATTTTCAATATTGTTCCTTACATTTTCTAATAAATTTGGTAATAAATTACAACGTAAATATGGGCGTTCTTTGGAAAGCGGATTATCCAACTCTAAATACCTAGACAGATCATCGCCAAGCTTTTTCACTTGGGCTTCACTGACAAAAGAATAATTATATACTTCCGCATAACCCAGCTCCCGCACTAAAATATTAGCTAATTCTCTTTCTAGAGAACGCAAATGATTCTTTCTTGGTGGGTAAATAGGTAGAGATGGCAAAGTGGAAATTATATTATTAAAACCGTAAAATCTAGCCACTTCTTCCACTACATCTTCCGCAATAGCCACATCTTTGGTAGCTCGCCAAGTAGGAATTTTTATTGATAAAATATCTTTTTTAGCCTTAACTTCAAAACCCAATCTGGTTAAAATATTTAGAATTTCCTTCAATGGAATTTCCACTCCTAATTTTTTCTGAAATATATCAAAAGACAATTCAATCGGTCCCACTGGCAAAGAAAAATTCTTTTCATCGACAACTTTGCTGTCTACCCTTGCCTCCGGACAACATTCTAGCACCAACTCTACCGCCTTCTGTAAGGCCAATTCACATTGATTAGGATCCAAACTTTTTTCAAAACGCATTGAAGAATCACTGCGCAAATTTAAACGTGAAGATGTTTTGCGTACGCTAGCAGCGTTAAAATTAGCCGACTCAAAAATTATGGTCGTAGTGTTATCATTGATAGCACTTTCTTGCCCACCCATCACTCCGGCAATGGCTAAAGACTTTTCACTATCAGCAATTACCAAATCATTCTGTTCCAAAATATATTCGTTTTTATCTAAAGCAATAATCTTTTCATCTTTTTTAGCTAAACGCACCACTATCTCATCTCTCACTTTATCACTATCAAAAGCGTGCATTGGTTGACCTAGTTCCAACATTATATAATTAGTGATATCGACAATATTATTGATTGGGTGGTGTCCAAGAGACATCAATTTTTCCTGCATCCACACAGGAGATGGAGCTACCTTTATGCCAGACATGGCTACTGCCATATAACGCGGACATAATTTGTCGTCAGTTACTTTTACCGCCAATTTTTTAACTTTACCCGGCACAATCTTTTTAGTTTCATATTCTTTAAGATCACGATTATAAAGTACAGACAACTCCCGAGCCATACCATAGTGTCCCCATAAATCGGGGCGGTGTGAAAGAGATTTATTGTCAATTTCAAAAACTATATCATTTAAACCAATCGCTTGAGCCAAAGGTAGTCCAACCTTATAATTTTTATCACTTAAATCCAGAATCTCTTTCTCGTCTTTTAGAGGAAAAATTTCTCCCAGACCAATCTCCGTAGCGGCACAAATCATACCAAAAGATTCTTCACCGCGAATCTTGGTGGGTTTTAATTCAATCAATTCACCCTCGCCATGCCACTGCACTTTAGCCCCTACTTTTGCCAAGGCCACCAACATACTTTCACGCACGTTACTACCGCCACAGACTATTTGAATCTCTTCATTGCCGACATCAACTTTGCACAACTTTAATTTATCGGCGTTTGGATGCTTAACGGCGCTAGTCACTTTTCCAACCACGATATTATTCAAAAGTTCACCTTGATCTTGTAAACCTTCTACTTCCACCGTAGTCGCTTTCAATTTTTCAGCTACTTCTTTGGCATCAACCGCTGGCAAACTAACGTATTTTTTTAACAGATTATATGAAATCAACATACTAAAACTGTTTTAAAAAATTTAAATCACCACTTTCCAAAAGACGAATATCATCAATACCATATTTCAGCATCACCAAACGAGTCAAACCAAAACCAAAAGCGAAACCTTGATATTTTTTTGTATCAATTCCACCTTCTTTTAAAACATGCGGATGAATCATTCCTGCTCCAAAAATTTCCAACCAGCCAGTATTTTTACACACTCGACAACCAGCACCTTTACAAAGAAAACAAGTAACTTCGCCATTCACTCCTGGTTCTACAAAAGGATAATATTTGGGACGCAAACGCACTTGGGTATTCTCACCATACAAATATTTGGCCACTATCTCCAGAACACCTTTCAAATGACTAAAATTAATATCTTCATCTATCACTATACCTTGAAATTGATAAAACGTGTGTTCATGACGTACGTCAGTAGCCTCATTACGAAAACACTTACCGGAATGCACCACTCGCATAGGAGCTCCATATTTTTGTTTAAAACGAACATCAGCCGATGAAGTGTGAGTGCGCATCAACCAATCGGAATGATTTTTAATATACAAAGTATCCTGCATATCACGTGCCGGATGTGTTTCTGGAATATTTAAAGCGCTAAAATTATAATAATCACTCTCTAGCTCAGGGCCGTCTAAAATAGTAAAACCCATGGAAGTGAATAAATCCTCTAAATCATTTTGCACAATAGTATTGGGATGAAGGTGCCCACCTTCTACTTGAGGCAGAGCTGGCTGAGTGATGTCTAGACGCTCTTTTTCTAAACTAGACTGCCAGCTAGTTTGTAAAAGTTCCTGCTTTTTAGACTGCAACACCGCTTCTATTTCTAATTTGACTTCATTAGCAATTTTACCTGCAGTTTTACGCGCTTCATCGGATAAACTTTTCAATTCCTTCATCAAATTAGTCAATTCACCGTTTTTCCTGCCCAATAATTTATTTTCCAAATCTTCCAACTGGACATTGTCGGTTACTGATCTCAAAGCAGACAAAGCTTGTTTTTTTAATTGTTCAAATTTTGATTGCATATTATTTTAAAACAATCTTTTGAAAAAAGCTCCGATCACCCCACTAAAATTATTGATATCACGTACAGTCACCACCAACACCAACAACATCAAACAGGCAAAACCAACTGTGTGGAAAATACCTTCCAATTTTTGAGAAACGTCCTTACGACGAATCTTAGAAATTATAACAAACAACAAACGTCCACCATCTAAGGCTGGTATAGGTAAAATATTAAATACTGCCAAATTCAAAGATAACATTGCGGTAAACTGAATAAGATATACCAATCCCATACGTGCTACCCGACCAGTCATTACCGCCACTCCTACCGGACCAGAAACCGCTTCCCCCACACCACTACCAACAAACAAACCCTTCAACAAGAAATAAAAAGCTACCACAATTTCTTTCAAGTACCAACCGGTTGATTTTATCCCTTCCCAAATGGCGATAAAAAACGGATAACGTACTGTACCCACTTCCGCAATAGCAATTCCCAAACCACCCTTGCCAGTATCGGCATACACAGCTGGTTTTATTTGTTTATCAATTACTTTATCGTCACGTTTTATTTTTACCAGCAATTCTTCATTTTTGTGTTGATCAACATAATCTTGCAATTCTTTAAGGCGAGGATTAACCACACTACCTACCTGCAACACGACGTCACCAGCTTTAATACCAGCGGCTTCAGCCGGTTTACCAGGTAAAGTCTGCAAAATCTCTATACGACGATCTTTTATATTGGATACATCCGCCAGACTATCTACAGTCTGAGGCAAACCAATCAAATAGCCACTTATCAACAAAACTGCTGCTAATACTACATTCATTATGACTCCAGCGGAGAGCACCAATGATTTCTGCCAAAATTTCTTGGCGGCAAAACTTTGCGGATCATCCTTCTCATCACCGTTTTCTCCTTTTATTTTTACAAAACCTCCCAACGGCAACCAATTAAAAGAATAAACGGTGCCATACTCTTCATCCGTCTCATTTAGATCGCGATTCCCTTTTACCAATCGCCATTTTTTAGTACCATCCTTTTTAAATTGTAAACCAAATATACGAGGTGGAAAACCAAACCCAAATTCATGAACTTTCATGCCAGTTTTTTTGGCCGCTATAAAATGACCAAACTCATGTGACAACACCAAAGCGCCAAGTACAATTATAAAAAAGATTATTGAAACCATAAAGGCTTGATTTATTAGTATTAATAAGCTAAAATAACTCAATAAAGCCGACACCGGCTTTTAAAACTAAACGAAAAACTATGTCTACATTTTATATTATTCTAGCGGTTCTGGCAATAGTAGTGTTGTGGTTGGTAATGACATTCAACGGTCTAGTACGCAATAAAAACAGAGTTGATGAAGCTTATAGCGACATCGACGTTCAGCTTAAACGACGCTATGATCTGATCCCAAATTTAGTAGAAACTGTCAAAGGTTATATGACTCACGAGCGAGAAACCTTAGTGAAGTTGACCGAAGCGCGTACTGCGGCAATGGCCGTACATGAAAAAAAAGAATCCTCTATGGCACAACGTGAAGCGGCCGAAAACGCTTTATCATCTACATTAAAATCACTATTTGCCGTTACCGAAAATTATCCAGCTTTAAAAGCCAGTCAGAATTTTTTGCAATTACAAGATGAAATTTCCGACACTGAAAATAAAATTCAGGCCAGTCGTCGTTTTTACAACGGCAATGTTAGAGATTTCAACACTCAAATACAAGTATTCCCTACCAATCTTTTTGCCGGAATGTTAAATTTTCACAAATATGAATTTTTTCAAGCGGCTGAAGGTGAAAGACAAAATGTGCAGGTGAAATTTTAGTTATGTATTCACAGATTGATTCTAATAAAAGAAAATCGGTCTTGTTGTTAATGTTAGCTGCCGCTTTGGTGGTAACTTTGGGCTATGTCTTTGATATCGCTCAAGGTGGCGATGGGTATGGAGGTTTATTTTTAGGAATCTTTATATCTTTCTTCATTACTTTAATTTCTTATTACCAAGGTGACAAAATCGCCCTTTGGTCATCAGGAGCAAAGCCAACCACCAAAGAAGACAATCTCTACGTTTGGAACATATTAGAAAATCTATGCATTACAGCCGGTACGCCGATGCCTAAGCTATACATCATAGAAGATCAAGCGATAAACGCTTTCGCCACCGGAAGAAATCCAGTCACCGCTTCAATAGCCGTAACGCGCGGTGCGATTGAAAAATTAGAAAACGAAGAACTGGAGGGAGTGCTAGCTCACGAGATATCTCATATCAAAAACTATGATATTCGCTTCATGATGTTGGTAGCCATATTGGTTGGTTCAGTATCTATTATGGCCAACATTTTTTTACGCACCGGCCGTTTTGTACGTCGCGGCAATGACAAAGAAAGCGGAAATGTTACCGCTATTTTTGCAATAGTTGGAATAGTACTGGCTATCCTTTCTCCTTTGGTGGCAGAACTAATAAAGCTAGCCGTTTCACGTCGCCGAGAATATCTAGCCGACGCATCCGGCTCTTTACTAACCCGCTACCCCCAAGGTTTGGCCAACGCGCTAGAAAAAATCGCGGCCGAAAATTTACCAATGCAAAATGCAACACCGGCTACCTCTCATTTATTTATCTCCAATCCATTTTCAGGAAAAAATTTATCAAAATTATTTTCTACCCATCCACCAATTGAAGATCGCATAAAAAAATTGAGAGAAATGGCATAAATATAAATGACAAAAACTAAAAAAAATGATAAAATAAAATCTGTAAACAACAGATTTTATTTTTTTATGAATCTTGATTCAATTTTTTATCCTAAATCTATTGCTATTATTGGCGCGTCCACCGAAACCGGACATGTCGGCAATGATATTGTAAAAAATTTAATCACCCAGGGGTACAAAGGTAAAATTTTTCCGGTAAACCCAAAGACCGGAGAATTGTATAATCTAAAGTGCTACCCTTATGTTTTAGCCATCAAAGAAAAAGTTGATTTGGCTATTATCGTGGTTCCCAATACTATCGTTCCTACTGTATTAGAAACCGTAGCCAAGAAAAAAATAAAAGGAGTAATAATAATTTCTGCTGGATTCAAAGAGGTTGGAAATATAGACTTAGAAAATCAAGTAAAAAAAATCTGTCAAAAAAATAAAATTGCACTAATCGGGCCAAATTGTCTAGGTATCATAAATCCAGAAAATAAAATGAACGCTTCTTTTGCCAACATCATGCCCAATCTTGGTAACATTGCTTTTATTTCTCAAAGCGGCGCTCTCTGCACGGCCATTTTGGACTATGCCCAAAAATTAGACATTGGTTTTTCTAAATTTGTCAGTGTGGGTAATAAAGCCTTGCTCTCTGAGGCAGACTTATTTGAATATCTGTCCAAAGACAAGAAAACCAAAGTGGTTGCCATGTACGTGGAACAACTGACCGATGCGCCCGCCTTGATTGCGGCGGCTAAGAAATTAACCCATGGTAAAAATCCTAAACCAATTATCGCTATAAAATCAGGACGTACTAGCGACGGTGCTAATGCCAGCGCCTCACATACTGGCGCTTTAGCCGGCAACGACAGCGCTTACAAAGGATTATTCTCCCAAGCCGGAATAATCCGAGTAGAAATGATTTCTGAACTATTCGAATATTTACGTATTTTTACTCACAATCATTTACCCAAAGGCGACAAAGTGGCCATAGTCACCAATGCCGGTGGTCCTGGTGTGCTAACTACGGATGAAGTAATCTTAAGCGGTTTAAAAATGGCTAAAATTTCTGACTCTACCAAAAGAAAATTAAAAAAAGTATTGCCCCCTTATGCTAATTTTAATAATCCGATAGATGTCTTAGGCGATGCCAAAGCTGACCGCTATCAAGCGACAATAAATATTTTGATCGCTGATAAAAATATTGACAGTCTCATCGTCGTGCTTACCCCCCAATCGATGACTGAATTTGATCTCACCGCTTCGGCCATTATAAATGCTAAAAAGAAAACTAAGAAACCTATTGTAGCCAGTTTTATTGGAGGAGAACTGGTAGAACATAGTAAAAAAATATTAAGCGCCAACGGTGTCTCAACCTTCAGCTTCCCGGAAGAAGCAGCCAAAGCTCTGGATGCCCTGACACATTTTGCTAATATTAGAAAAGATAAATATAACACTAAATTTCATTTTAAAAATACCAACAAAAAAGCAGTAGAAAAATATTTTTCCAAAGCCAAAAAGAATGGCCAAACCATTTTTCCAGAAGCTAACGCTTTACCAATTTTAAAAGATTATGGCTTTCCTCTACTATATAGCGAAGTGGCAAAAAATTCTAATGAAGCGGAAAAAATCGCCAAAAAAATTAACAAAACAGTAGTATTGAAAATAGTTTCTCAAGATATTTTACACAAAACTGATGCTGGCGGGGTCATGTTAAACGTCAAACCAGAAGAAGCAGGAAAAAAATTTACTGAAATGATAAAAAATATCAAACATAAATTTCCACTAGCCAAAATCGATGGAATTTTAGTAATGGAGATGATGCAAGAAAAAGGAGTAGAAATGATATTGGGCAGCGTCAAAGACCTTGGACTTGGAAATACTATAATGGTCGGTTTGGGAGGAACTTACGTGGAAATTTTTAAAGATGTAAATTTCGGCATCGCTCCACTAACGGCTTATGACGCCCAAAAAATGATTAATAAATTAAAATCAAAAAAAATCCTAGATGGCGCCCGTGGACAAGCGGTAATGGACACACAGGCCTTAATTGATTGTTTAGGAAGACTATCTCAGCTACTTATTGATTTTCCCAATATTAAAGAGCTGGATATCAATCCCCTGTTGGTTCTACCAAGAGGACAAGGGGTAAAAGTTTTAGATGCCAGGATAATAATTGAATGAATACAAAATTTATCCTTCAATTATTTTCTTTACTTCCGCTATTTTATCCTCCATTTCTTCTTTACTGTTGGATTCCAAATTTAAACGTAAAACTGGCTCGGTATTACTAACGCGAACATTAAACCACCAGGTTGGATATTCAACATAAAATCCGTCCAATTCTACCACCTTGCCATCAGTATATTTATTTCTTAGCTCAGCTAAAACCTTATCTTTATCAACTACTTTAAAATTTATTTCTCCGGAATGAAAATACTTATTTAAAGGAGCGGTTAGCTCACTCATAGTTTTGCCGCTGCGCGATATCAAACGTAAAAAATACAAAAGAGACAAATCGGTAGATTCAACTCCATACATATCTTGATAATATAAATGCAAAGACAATTCACTGGCAAAAACCACTCCCTCTTCCTTCATCTTTCTTTTTATTAACGCATGTCCTACTGGACACATCCCGGTTTTAGCCCCTTGAGATTCCCACACGTCACGCACTATTTTACTACTACGTAGATCATACAACATATAAGCATTGGAATGGTTGCGTAATACTTCTAAACCAACTAAAGCGCCTACAAAAGAGGCCTCTACGACTTCACCTTTTTCATCAACCAAACCGATACGATCCGCGTCTCCATCTAAAGCAAAACCAAAATCAGCTTTTACTTCCTTCACCTTGGCTTGTAAATCCTTTAGAGTTTCAACTTTTAACGGGTTGGCCTCATGATTAGGAAAATTTCCATCAGGCTCTAAAAACATATACTCAACTTTAACTGGCAAACGCTTCAAAACCTCTACAAAACTTACTTTACCCATCCCATTACCAGCATCTAGTACTATTTTTAGCGGCTTAATTTCTTCCGGTTTAACTAAAGAAAATATCTTATCAATATAATCGGCCAATACATCTAAGTCTTTTATTTGGCCTTTTTTACTAGCCTCAGAAAACTCATTTTTTTCTGCTAGATCCCTAATCTCACTCATACCATTATCTCTTCCTACTGGAGTGCCGTCACCTAATGTCATTTTGAAACCATTATATTGTGCCGGATTATGTGAAGCAGTAATCATTATACCAGCTGCGTGCTGGGAGTAGTGAGCACAAGCAAAATTAAATAATGGGGTGGTTACTAAACCAATATCAACCACGTCTATTCCCTCATCATTGAGCCCGGCAATTACTTGCTTAGCAAAACCAGGGCTTGTTTGGCGCATATCTTTACCTACCACCACACTTTTATCTGTTAAATCATGGCCGTGCAAACGTAAAAATACACCATATGATCGCCCAATTCTATAAGCCAATTCATCACTAAGTTCACCTTCTACCAAACCACGAATATCATAGGCTTTAAAAATCTGTTTTGGAAACATAATTTATCTATTTTTTAGCTTGTAAATTAAGTATTTTCATTATATAATATCCTTATTCTTAAAGCAACTTTAACACCCCTTACACTTATGTCCATTTTAGATAGATTTTCCACTCACCTCAAAGATGTATTGAGCAAAAGCATCCAATTAGCCACCAAACTGGACAATTATGAAGTAGAGCCTATCCACTTATTTTTTATATTACAAAATCAGAAAGGTTCAGTGGCGGCAGAAATTTTAAATCGCTTAAAAATAGATCTGAAAGGTGTAGAAAATATTGTTCTAAATTTACCGGTGATAAAAGATAAAAAACCTACCCAAACTACTGAAATGGAAATGTCTCCAATGTCCAGTGATTCAAAAATGGCGATGGAAAAAGCGATGGCGATTGCCCAAGAACATTTACACAACTACATCGGTACCGAACACCTGCTCAAGGGCATAGTTGATCTAAGAAATCCCACTGTAGAGCTGGCTTTAAAAAATAATGATATTTCCAATAGTGACATCTCTAAGCAATTAGATACTGTTCTTACTAACGCCTCTCAATTTCCTCAAATTGCCGAAGTGATGGACGCGGTAGATAAAATTCAAGACAGCCTACAAGGAGGCGGTGATCTCCACGATCGATCCAGCCATATCCAAATTCCTAAAAACACTAAACGTAATCGCAAAAAAGAAACGGCTTTGGATTTTTTTGCTACCCATCTCACTGATAACGAACTACAAAAAAATATCGACCCAATCATTGGACGGGATTTGGAAATCGAACGACTCATCCAAATTCTATGTCGACGCACCAAAAATAACCCTGTCTTACTAGGCGATCCCGGTGTTGGTAAAACCGCCATTGTTGAAGGTTTGGCCAAAAGAATTTTACAAAATAAAGTACCGGATATTTTGTTAAATAAAAAAATCTATTCACTAGACATGGGGCTATTAATTGCCGGCACAATTTATCGCGGTGAATTTGAAGACCGGTTAAGGCAAGTGATAGACGACGTCGCCAACAATCCTAACATTATTTTATTTATTGACGAACTACACAATATTGTGGGGGCAGGTAGCAACCAAGGCACTATGGATGCGGCCAATATATTGAAACCGGCTTTAGCACGTGGGCAAATTCGCTGTATTGGATCAACTACCTTAAATGAATTTAAAAAACATATTGAAAACGACGCCGCCCTAGAACGACGTTTCCAGCCCATCTTTGTTAAGGAACCAAGCCTAGAAGATTCCATCAAAATTTTAAACGGCATAAAGACCAATTATGAAGTTTTTCATAATATAAAAATTGATAAAACAGCAGTAGAGGCAGCCGTGCGTCTCTCCGATCGTTATATTAGTAATAAATTTTTACCAGATAAAGCGATCGATATACTAGATGAAACCGCCGCCGCGATGCGTATCAATTCCAAAAATGCTTCTTGGATAGGAAAGATAGAAAGATTAAAACAAAAATTAGAAAAAACTATTCTAGAAAAAGAAACAGCTGCCTTGGCTGATAAATTTAACGAAGCGGTAAAATTAAAAAATGAAGAAGAAAAATTACGCAAAGAAATCGATACGGCTACTAAAGCGGCCAAAGAAAAGAAATTAAAATATTTGGGCACTATTACCAAACAAGACATACTCAATCAAATTGCAAAAATTATTGGAGCCAAACCAAGCAAATTAATGCTTGAAGAAAAAAACGACCTGCTGGATTTAGAAAACCAACTTAAAGAAATGGTGATAGGCCAAGAACAAGTTGTTCACGAAGTATCCCAAGTTATCAACCGTGCTCGCCTAGGCCTAAACAACCCAGAACGACCATTGGCCTCATTTTTATTTGTTGGTGAAAGCGGTGTCGGTAAAACTGAATTAGCCAAAACTTTAGCCAACAAACTATATCCAGGCAAGGATGCTCTTATCAAACTAGATATGAGTGAATTTAACGAAAGCTTTGGCGTTTCCAAACTACTCGGCTCACCAGCTGGTTATATTGGCTACAAAGAAAGTAACAATTTCACCGATAAAATCAAAAACAACCCTCATTGTGTCATTCTATTTGATGAAATAGATAAGGCCCACAAAGATGTAACCAAATTATTATTACAAATCTTGGAGAACGGTGAAATAACCGATTCCACCTCCAAGAAAATTTCTCTAAAACATGCTATAATAATATTGACTACATCGCTTGGTTCTCAAGAAGCCAAACGAGCCGGTTTAGGCTTTTCCAACAAACGACCTGATCAAACAGATGATAAAAAAATAAAAGAAAAATTAAAAGAATTCTTTTCACCAGAAATCATCAACCGTTTAGATAAAATTTGTTGTTTCAACTCTCTCACACCAATAGACCTAGCAAAAATTGCAGCGCTAGAAATTAAAAAATTAAATGAAAGATTAAACAATTATCACACAAAAATTGAGGCCAAAGAACAAATTCTAACAAATTTTATATCAAACCTACCTCAATCAGACATCAATGCTCGCACTGTTCGTCGCGAACTACGTACGGAAATAGAAAAACTAATGGCCGAAATAATTTTAAAAAAGAAAAGCAAAAAACAGTATACTTTAGAAATAAAAGAAAAACAGTTGTTTGTTAAATAATATTTATGGCCGACAAAGCTGACAAAATTCAAGTTCAAGGCGAAGGTGATATTGAAGTCAACAAGAATTCAGCGGCGGCTAATGATAATATTGAAATAACGGATGCTTCCGGAGCGGCTAAAAAAGTTAGTGGTCAAAAGATAGAATTGAATACCAAATTAAACCTACCCCAAGAGGAGCAGGCGAACGAACTGCTGTCAGCTGCCGCTATAGCTTCCGCCATTGCGGCTAATGATAATATTGAAAATGATTTATCATCAGCAGTTACGACCAACCCTTCCCAACCCGCACCCACTACCAACACTCCAGATCTGCCAACAGAGCTTCCTATTACGGAACCAGAGGCCGACATAAAACAACAGCCAACTCCCCAGACAAGTTTGCCAACATTAAATAAAACAGAAGATAAAATAGAAAAAGAACCTGCGCCAACAGCTCAAGAAACGAATGCCGATAATACAAAACAAAACGAGATCGAACCGGAGAAACCAATACTACCGCAAGAAAATAAAGAAACACCGACCTCTCAACCAAACAAAGCAGAACCACCGGAGCCACCGAGAACTCCACCAACCGTTTCTAAACCAGAACAACCACCTGCTAATCCGGCACCCACACCTTCCGCTCCCGCTCCGGCACCAAAAAATACTCCGACTGTACCAAATGAATCATTAGGGCAAGTCGGTCCCCATAATTTAGAAAATAAATCCCCCACCACGCTGCCGGCGACCGGACAGTCTCAAGTGGGCAGCGAACTGTCCGCTAATCAAAGCAGGGAAAGAAACATGGGGCAACGTTTAGGAGACAATATTAGCAATCGATTTCAAAAAGGCGCGCAAAATATTAAAAATGCTCCACGCAATATTGTTAACAACATCAAAAATAATTTTGAAAGTGACAGGAGCCGCACTAGACAACTAAGACAAGAACGACGACAGTTGGAAAATGAACTATCCAAACTTGAAAATAGAATAGATGGTGTAAAAGCCTCCGGTCCAATGCGCATAATAAAATTTTGGTTTCCTGGAATATATGCTTCCATCAGTGGATTTGGTGCCGGTATAGCCAACGCTAAAGGACAAGCAAAAGTAGCCTTATTACAAACAAAATTATTAACTGTTGAAACTATTAAGGGCACTTTAAAAACTGCCGAGGGTGTGAGTGCTTTCATTGAAGCAAACCAAAAAGTGATAACTTGGATTGTAGAAAGTTTTGAAACCATCGTTATACCAATTTTGTTAATAGTTACATATCCGATCGCTGTTTTATTGGTTTGGATTTATATTGAATTTATGGGAGCAATCGGTGCACCGATTACCAAATCGATAAAAGAATTAACAAAACAGGTTGACAAAATAATTGAAAATCTTAAAAAGATTCTGGAACCAGAAAAGAAAAAAATAAAAATCCGTAGAAACATCCAATTTTTGAATCAAATGCTAGCCAGTAAAAATACGCGCAAAAATATGGACAACCGACCCAAACAGGAAGATTCTGAATCAGAAAGTAATACCACCGAAGAATCAACTAATTATCAACAACCAGCTTAATAAATAATTTTATATGAATCCAGCTTTAAAAAGAATATTACTAATCGTCGCTCTTTTAGTAGCCACCGCTTTAATCGGTTTAGCTTTATATGTGGTATTCAAAAAATCTACGGCTAGTCCGGTTACTACTACCCCACCTAGCGGCGGACAAGCTGGTCAGCTTCCAGGAGCGGGTGAAAGAACTACACCCACCACCACACCAGGCGCCGGGGCGCAATTGGAACGCGGCACCCAAACTGGTGCTCTTCCAGTACCACAAATTACAACTGGCGGATATTACCAAGCACCAACGGTGCAAAAAATCGTTTCCGCTTTAGCTACCTTCCCAACCCTTAATCAAAATGGGGATATGCGCTACTACGACGCGGCCAATGGTAAATTTTATCGCTTGGATAGTAACGGACAAATAAAAGAAATGTCAGGAAATACTTTTTATAATGTAGATAAAGTAACTTGGGCAAACAATGTAGATAAAGCTGTATTGGAATATCCTGATAGTTCAAAAATAGTTTACGATTTTACTAAACAAAAACAAACTACCCTACCAAAACATTGGGAAGAATTTTCTTTTTCTCCAGACGGCAGTCAAATTGCTGCTAAAAGCATGGGGTTGTCACCAGAAAATCGTTGGCTAGTAACCGTAAATGATGACGGTAGCGGCACCAATCTAATAGAACCTATGGGTGATAATGCTGACAAAGTTCAGATTGACTGGTCGCCAAGTCGCCAAGTAGTAGCATTTTCCCAAACCGGAGAACCGCTTGGTGGAGAGAGACGAGAAGTTTTATTTGTCGGTCTACATGGAGAAAATTTCAAAGCAGCCGTAGTAGAAGGTTTAGGTTTCCAACCAGAGTGGTCGCCCACTGGAGAAAAATTATTATACAGCGTTTATAGTTCTAGAAGCGATTTCAAACCAGAACTTTGGATTACAGATGCTTATGGAGATAGCATCGGCGATAATCGACAAATGCTAAAACTTAATACTTGGGCCGATAAATGTACTTTTAGTGATGACAGTACTCTATTTTGTGCTGTACCAAAAGACCTACCCCAAGGCGCCGGCATTTTACCTGAAGTGGCCGGCACCAATACTGACGACCTATATAAAATAGATCTAAAAACCGGTCTTAAAACTAACATCTCCTTAGATGGAAATTATAATGTAAAAAATATCAGCTATGATAAAAATAATAATAAATTATTTTTTACTGACAACGGTCAAACCGGAATATTTGAAGTTAAATTATAACTAGATACATTTTCCATTATAAAATTTTATGCATCAACTTACAAAATTCTATTTGTTACTATTAGTCGCCGTAATAGTCGCTGGCGCTATATTTGCTTTTCAGTTCAATCGCGCCCAAAAAATTTCTGTTAAACCAGCCGACACTCCCATTCTCAGCCAGGGCTACTACAATATTACCAATGATAAAGATGACCAAATATTAGGAAATCCCGGCGCCGCTATTACTATAACATTTTTCACCGATTTAAGTTGCAAAAACTGTAAACAAAAATATCAAGAGTTGGCTAGTTTTGTAAAAGAACACCCCCAAGATATAAGGATGATATTAAAATATGCCACCCATTCTGCGCTATTTTTTAAGACCAATGATTTACCGCAACGTAGTGCCTACTGTGCCGGCACACAAAACAAATACTGGGAATATGTTGATGTTGTAAATAGTGATAAAAATTTTGATAACGAGAGTGCTTTAACAAAGGTGGCCGAAGACTTACAATTAAACACTGTTAACTGGTGGCAATGCGTCAATTCAGACTTGGCGAAACAAAGAATTGTTGACTCAAATAATTTAGCTCAATCATTAGGAATCAAAGAACTACCCGCAATTTATGTAAATAACAAAAAAATAAATTTAACCAATGACATCAATCTTACTGAAATGTTGGGTAAATTCATTGCCAAATAATATGCGGCTTAGATATATAATTATTGTCATTTTAATAACTTTCTCATTTACCGCCTACGATAGCGTCCAGGCAGAACAAGGGTATGTCGGTCTACCTGATGCAGCCGGTACCCAAACTGAACTCCCTAGCACCAACCAAGAGTGGGTGGATGCATGCACCCAATTAAGTTGTGGCGGCCAAACAGTAGAAGAAAACTGCAGCGCTTTTGCGGCTAACCCCCTACAAACCCCCGAAGGAAAATATTATTGCTTAACAGTACCATGCAGTGGAAAAACTTGTTACTATGTAGAAAGAAAGTGTAACTCCAGCGAAGATTGCGCCGGCTATGGACAATATCAAGCTTGTAGTAACAATTATTGTTACTTAGATGAGGCAGGAAAGAAAAAATTCGAATCGCAACCATCACTTTTTGGCATTACTGCCGATCTTCAAATAAAAAAACCTATTTTAGAAATAAATATTCCTCAACTAAAATTTAGCGACGTACAAAATACCGTAGATTCTCAAGGCTTCATTCACATACCCTACATAGGAGAATATATTTCGGCGATATACAAAGTAGCGATGGTAATAGTAAGTATAGTGGGAGTGGTAATGATCATTGTGGTGGGTATAAAAGTAACTGTGATGGGTGGTGAAGAAAGGATAAACGGACTAAAGAAAATTGGCCAAGTAACTATTGGTTTGGTTATAGCTTGGGGATCATACGCAATTTTATATAATATTAATCCGGATTTAGTAAACTTTAAAAGCTTAAAAGTGCAATACATTAAGCCGGAAGAACTACCAGACATAACCGAAAATGATTATGCCGATGGATCTCCCGGTACTCCAGAGCGACTATGTAGTAGCCGAGAAGAATGTGCTCCTTACTGTAGCAAAAAAACTCCTTTACCAGAGGCTTCCTCTGGAATGGCTAAACCTAGTGAACTAATTGATGTAAATAAATGGTTTGATTCTCATGATCCTAGCCATAAAGGACTAATCATAAGAAAAGGGGCGATGTTGCAACCGTTTGCTATGATACCTTTACAAAAAGCCGGTCAAAATGCTGCCGGCAAGGGTTATGTGCTAAAAATTCAAAGTACCTATCGCCCACTAGCCGATCAGATGGGTAAATATTGCAACCATTTTTTGCCGCCTGATTTTACTACTGATAAAAAAGATGATCCCTACAAACCAAGTGAGCTAGCCTGGCCGGGCGGTTCTAACCATGGCGCAGGAATCGCTATGGATGTAACGTTGTTGGAATCTGGGAAACCAGTAGCTGGTTATGGTAAAAAAGATGAAACCGGAACTCCTCTGCAAGATTTAAAACAAATAATGTATACTGCCGGTTGGGTAAGATTAAAAAGCGAAGTATGGCATTATGAATTCTGGGGTAGTACCCCCTTCCCGACAGCCACTAGATGTGATAATTGTTAAATTATGAAACAACCAACAGTTATTTTTAACTGCTCTCATTGCGGCGCTCAATTTCAAAAATGGACGGGGCGTTGTTTGGAATGTGGTCAGTGGGGTACGGTAGAAAAAAATAATAATGTTATAATTGAAAAAAAGACAAATATTTCTCAAAATTATTCCCCCATAAAAACTACCAAACTAAAAGATATCGAAGAAAAAAACTTTAATCGTACCCAGTCAAAAATATCCGAACTTGATCGAGTGCTTGGCGGCGGACTGGTCGGTGGTAGTTTGGTACTTCTAGGCGGAGATCCTGGTATTGGAAAATCTACCTTGGCTTTACAGCTTGCTTCCATCATACCGGAAACAATATATTTTTCTGGTGAAGAATCAAAAGAACAAATAAAAATGCGTTCTAGTCGTTTGGATATTTCTGCGCCCGATTTACAAGTAGCTAGCGAGACTAACATTGAGACTATAATTGCTACGGCGATTGCCCAAAAAACTAAGCTGGCGATAGTAGATTCTATACAAACTGCTTTTTCAGCAGAAGTAGAGGGAGAATCGGGTAGCATATCTCAAGTAAAAGCTTGTACCGTAAAATTAATGGAAGCCGCTAAAAAAAATAATATTACCTTTATTCTTATTGGACAGGTGACCAAAGATGGTGCGGTAGCCGGACCAAAAACATTGGAGCATTTAGTAGACACTGTCCTCTATCTTGAAGGTGATCGGTTTCATGATTTTCGTATTTTACGCTCGGCCAAAAACCGTTTTGGACCAACTGATGAAGTTGGTGTTTTTACTATGGAAAAAAGCGGTTTGCAAGAAGTAAAAAATCCTTCCGCTACTTTGATCTCACAACGTAGTGAGCCAGTATCCGGCACAGTTATAACTTGTGTCATGGAAGGTACCCGACCCATGCTAGTAGAAATCCAAGCCTTAGTAACCAAAACAAATTTTGGCTTTCCACAAAGACGAGCTTCTGGTTTTGACCTTAACCGTTTACAAGTATTGATCGGCGTATTATCCAGACGAGCCGGACTGCCGCTAGAGTCTTATGACGTTTTTCTCAATGTAGTGGGTGGATTAAAAGTAGATGAACCGGCGGCTGACTTGGCGGTTATCCTAGCTATTGCTTCCGGGATAAAAGACAAAGCTCTACCTCCTGGTCTGGCCGCGTTTGGAGAGGTGGGATTAAGCGGAGAAGTGCGCAATATTCACAACATCGAAAAAAGATTGTTAGAAATAAAAAATTTAGGTTTAGAAATCGCCGTGACGCCAGCTCTGTCAAAATTACCAAAAATTACCGGGCTAAAAATTGCCCCCATAAAAAATGTTAAAGAAGTAGTAGAAAAAATTATAAAATAAATATTTTAAAAACAAAACCACCCTGATAAAAACAGGGTGGTTTAATTTTGATGTGGACCCAAAGCTGCAGCCCACATCGCACCGGTTGAACCGGGCGAGGGAGCTGCAGCCTGGGGAAGTCCTGGAGGGACCTCAGGCCGCCGCGCGCTTGGCCTTGGCCTTGACGCGCCGCTTGGCGGTCCCCAACTTGGCCTCGATGACGGGGATCTGGGCGATCTGCAGGAGGGCGCCGGGGATCTGGTGGGTCGGCTCGATCGCTTCCTTGCTGGGGAACAGGTTCACCCGCTGACCACAGGACAAGGCACGGCTGCGGTCATTGGGACAGATGAAGAACTGCTGACCTTCGTGCGTGATGGCGATGCGGGCGGGGACGCGGGGTTGGGTTGACATTGTGAAAGACTCCAGGAGTACATCAACCATGCCACTACGGCTGAGATTCACGGCGCACGCCGCAATATCTCATGATGGTTGAAAGTGAGGATAATAATAGCACAAAACCGGCAAAAAGTCAATACTTTTGCCGGTTTTTTAGCTAACAATGGGCTATTCCAAATGAATATTGGTTTCCAAATCCTTCACTTTTTGTTTAATTTGGGGATAATCTGAAAAATTATCAACTGCCTCTATAGCGGCCTGTCTAGCGGACTTAATCAAATTAAAATCCACCGGTCCGTTCAATTGCCATGGCAATTGCCCGCTTTGAGCAGTACCATATATCTCCCCTGGTCCACGAGTTTCTAAATCCTTTTGTGCCAATTTAAAACCACTATTATTTTTCTCAAAAAACCTCAACCTTTCCATAGTACTATCGCTCATTACACCTCCTGTAAACAACAAACAATATGACTGAAAATCAGATCTTCCGACACGACCACGAAACTGATGTAGCTGAGCTAGGCCAAACCGCTGTGCGCCCTCGATCATCATCACGCTGGCATTGGGGATGTCTACTCCCACCTCCACCACCGCCGTGGATACCAAAATATTCAACTCCCCTTTTTTAAATTTATTCATTATTGAATCTTTTTCTTTAGCCGACATCTTACCGTGTAAATAACCAACTTTTAAATCAGGAAAAATATTTTTAGATAATCTTTCATATTCTTTCATCACCGTTTTCTTTTCATTTGCCGGATTCATAAGCAACAACTGTTCTTCTACATTTTCAGACAACCCGGCATTTTCTTCAATTAAAGGACAGACCACAAAAACCTGTCTTCCGGTTTTGATTTGGCTACGAATAAAATCATAAGCCTTTTGACGATTATAATCTTCCACTAACCTGGTAATTACTGGCTTGCGACCAAGCGGCATCTCATCAATCACCGATAAATCCAAATCTCCATACATAGTGAGTGCTAAAGAACGTGGTATTGGTGTGGCTGTCATACTTAAAAAATGAACTGACTGTTTTTTATCACCATGCATTTTATCTTTAATTACTTTTCTTTGTTCTACACCAAACCGATGCTGTTCATCTACCACTACCAACGCCAATTTGTTTAACACCACCTTTTCAGTAAGCAAAGCATGGGTACCCAAAATCACGCTAAATTTATTTTCTTTTATTTCTTTTATTAAATTCTTTTTCTTATATTCAACCAGCTCTCCAGAAACAAACCCCAAACTTTGCGATCTGGTAAGCAGTGCGATATTTAAATCTTTTGCCAACAATTTTACTAAACTATCAAAATGTTGTTTGGCCAAGATCTCTGTTGGAGCCATCATTATCGATTGGAAACCATTTAGAGCAGTACAATACAAATTCATGGCCGCCACTACTGTTTTGCCAGAACCCACGTCACCAGAAAGCATTCTATTCATCGGTATTGAATTACCCAAATCTTTTAATATCTCCCAAGCAGCCACTTTCTGAGCTTTGGTTAATTTAAAAGGCAAATTTCTTACTAAATTTTTTATTTCTTTGTCTTGAAATTTTATAGATGGCGCCCGTTCCTCTGCTCTTTTTTTCCTAGCTAGTTGGGTTTTTAATTGTACAAAAAACAATTCATCAAACTTAAGTCTTTTGCGACTGTTGGCTAAATCAATTTCATCACTGGGAAAATGAATACCTTGCAAAGCATCGGATAACGAAATTAAATCATATTCTTCCAAAATTTTTACCGGCAAATAATCATCAATATTTTTAATTGCTCCCAAGGCCTGCTTCACTAAAAAACGCAAATGCTTTTGAGACAAACCGGCAGTTAGATAATATATCGGCACTAGTCTGGCCGCATAATTGAAATCTGAGTCGATAACCTTTTGGTAACTAGGCGCAATAAATTGCGGCCCTAACATATCGGATTTTGCTACCGAAGAAAATAATAAAGTATCACCGGGTTTAATATTTTTTATAACATAAGGTTGGTTGAACCAAACCAACCTCAAACTACCCGTATTGTCAGAAACCAACGCTTCGGTAATAATCTTACGAGTTTTAAAACTACGCCGATTGGCAATGAGTTCAACTTTGGCTTTAATAGATGCGGCCAAACCCGGCTGTAAATCCTTGATACTCAATAAACCACGATAGTCTTCATAGCGAAAAGGAAAGTAGTACACCAAATCATGAATACTGTGGATACCAATTTTGTTCAGACGCTTAGCCACCGCACTCCCCACTCTATTCAAAGATGAAATTTTATTGTCTAAATTCATGCTATCAATTATATACTATATTGATAAATAAAAAAACACAGGCTAATTGGGCCTGTGTTTTAAAATTATCATTAAACTCTATCGTATTCATGCATGGTCAACTGCGCTTCAATCTGCTTGGCAGCCTCGATAGCTACAGCCACCACGATCAGCAAACTAGTACCACCGATTTTTAAAGCAGTTGTACCAGAAGCTCCCTGGACGATCAAAGGCAAAACCGCAATCAATCCTAGGAAAACCGCCCCGATTAAATTAATACGATTCATAGTCATACCCAAATATTTTTCAGTCTCCTTGCCGGGACGAATACCAGGAATAAAACCGCCTTGTCTTTGCAAATTTTCAGCAATTTTTTGAGGATGAAATATGACGGCTGTATAAAAATAAGTGAAAAAGAAAACCAAAGCAAAATAAATAAAGCCGTAAAAAATTTGGTTCTGGAACAAAGCGATTGTCTTTACTGCCAAACTAGCCAACCAAGCACTGCGAGCACTTACAAAAAACTGGGCTACCATTGGTGGAAATAACACTAAAGAAATAGCAAAAATGATTGGGATCACACCGGCCATATTTACACGAATTGGCAAATGGGAAGAGGAACCACCATAGACATGATTGCCACGCATTTGTTTAGCATAACTTACTGGAATATTTCTTTGTCCTTCATTGATAAATACCACTCCCACTACTGTCAAAACAGCCACCAAAGCAAACATTACAAAAGTATATAAATCAGCCGAAGTATAGTTTACCATCGCATTACGAATAACGTTTGGCAAAGAAGCTACGATACCAGCAAAAATCAAAAGTGACATACCGTTACCAACCTTCTTTTCTGAGATTAATTCACCCAACCATACCAAAAACATCGTACCAGCCGTAATGGTCACCATGATAGTAATCATTCTAAAAGTAGTTAAATCAGTCAGAATCGGACGACCAGAAGAACTTAACAATCTAATCATGGCAAAAGACTGCAAAAAAGCCAACGGTACAGTTAAATATCTAGTGTACATATTGATTCTCTGCTGTCCAGATTCTCCTTCTTTGGTCATCTCTTCTAAAGCCGGCACAATCATAGCCAATAACTGAAATATAATAGAAGCAGTAATATATGGCGCTACTCCCAACATGATAACTGAGAAATTGGCCATAGTACCACCAGAAAACACATTTAATAAACCTAAAATTTGATTACCAGCTAGGTAATCACGCAGATTAGCAACATTTACTCCTGGAACTGGTACGTGTGAAGCCAAACGAAACACCACCAGCATAACCAGCACAAACAAAACATTGTTTCTAATATCTTTAATTTTCCAAACTTGTTCAATTTTTTCCCACATAAAGTGAAGTATTTATAATAATATACATGTATTTTATCACATGTATATTATTTTCCAATTATTTAACTTCTCCTCCGGTTTTTTCAATTGCCGCTTTAGCGCTGGCAGTTGCTTTTAATCCTTCAATGGTCAATTTTTTAGTCAATTCACCAGTTCCTATCACTTTAGCTGATTTTACACCATTGGATAAAATTTTCTTTTCTTTAAGAGTTTGTAAATTTACAGTTTCACCAGCTGAAAAATGTTTTTCTAAATCACTTAGATAAACTTCGGTGGCTTTTTTAGCAATACTGGTAAACCCACGTAATTTTGGAGCTGACTGCATTAAACGTTTGAAACCTTTTAATTTCAAACCACGACTACCACCAGAACGAGCGGTCTGACCTTTGCCGCCATGTCCGGAATAATTACCGTGTCCAGAAGCGTTACCACGGCCACGTTTTTTGGCAGCATGTCTAGAGCCAGGAGCTGATTTTAATTTATGGATAGCTAATTTCATAATATTCTTTTACTTTTTAGTTTTGCTAGTTTTAGCAACAGTATTTTCAACTTCTTTTTTAGTATTGTCAACAGGTGTTATTTTTTTCATCACCGGAGTGTTAGAAGTGTTGCGCAAACTTTTCAAAGCTTCAAAAGTGGCTTTAACAATCGTAATTTTATTTTTAGTTTTTCCAACAATTTTTGAAGAAACATTAGGAACACCAGCTAATTCCAATACTACACGAACCGCTCCGCCAGCAATAATACCTGAACCTTTTGGAGCTGGTTTAAGCATCACTTTAGCTGCTTTAAATTTATTATAAACAGCATGAGGAATAGTTTCGTTTACAATTGGTAGTTTGATTAAATTCTTTTTAGCTTTGCGAGTAGCTTTGTCTACACCGATCTGTACATCTTTACCTTTTTCAACACCAAAACCTACTCGACCCTTACGATCTCCGATTACCACTAAGGCACGAAAGCTCAAATGTTTACCACCTTGGGTAACACGAGTAACACGAGCCAAATCCAAAATGTTGGAATCAAATTCGGATTTTTCTTGAAATCGGCCTGATTTTCTGAAATTTTTATTCATATAAAATATTCAATTCAATGCAAATTAAAATTCCAGGCCGCCCGCTCTGGCACCATCGGCCAAGGCTTGCACACGACCATGATAGCTATAGCCACCGCGATCAAAAACGACTTTGGAAATTCCTAATTCTTTAGCTTTCTGGGCCAAATTTTTTCCAACCAAGAAAGCGGTAGCTGTCTTAGCAGTATAACCTTCTGCCTTTTCCTTGCCAACTTGTTTGGCACTAGATTGGCATAATGTTTTGCCGGCCTGATCATCAATTAACTGAGCAGAAATAGATCGCAAACTACGGAACACTGACAAACGAGGTCTTTGGGTAGTACCACTCAAACGAGCACGCACACGATTGTGACGCACTTGGCGTAATCCATTTTTATTTTTCTTAATCAATCTACGCATATTTTTAATTTATTCTTTATAAGAAACTAATTTTAAGCGGCGGCCTTGGCAGCAGTTTTACCAGCCTTACGACGAACGACCTCGCCTACATATTTGATACCTTTGCCTTTGTATGGTTCAACTTTTTTAGTACCACGTACCTGAGCGGCCATTTCACCAACTAATTGTTTATCAATACCACTAACAGTAATAATATTTTTTTCTACCGCAAATTTAATACCGGCAGTCGGTTTCAATTCCACTGGATGAGAAAAACCAACTTCCAATATCAAATTTTCACCCTTTAAGGAAGCTTTATAACCAACTCCGTTGATTTCTAATTCTTTTTTGAAACCAGTACTTACCCCTTCAATCATATTTTCTAAGATACTAGAAAATGTACCCCACAAAGATCTATCTTTGGTGTTTTCTGGGCTAACAACATTGACAGTTACCTGTCCGTCAGCTACAACCACGCTTACACGAGGGTGCAATTTTTGGCGCAATTCACCTTTTGGTCCTTTAACCAAGAGTTCGTTGCCTTTGACCTCCACAGTTACGCCTTGTGGTATTTGTCTTACTTTTTTACCGATACGAGACATATTTTTATAAAATTATTCTACTTGATTAATACACTTCGCAAATTAGCTCTCCACCCACTTTAGCAGCTCTAGCTTCTTTGCCGGTCATCAAACCTTTGGAAGTAGATAAGATAGAAACACCAAAACCATTTAATACCTTACCGATTTGAGCGGCTTGAATATAATAACGGGATCCTGGTTTACTAATTCTCTTGATATCTTCCATCGCTCTCTGACGTCCAGCATATTTCAATACCACCAAAATTTGAGGATGTTTTTCTTCAATTTTTTCTACTTTTTCCAAATATCCTTCGCGTACTAAAATTTCGCAGATTTTCATCTTTAATTTGGAATATGGAAATGTCGCTTCCGGTTTGCGCACCCTGTAAGCATTACGAATGCGGGTGAGCATGTCAGCGATAGGGTCAGTCATCATAAATACAGTTGATTATTTAATGTTATAAAAAATAATTATAAAATTACCAGCTAGATTTTCTTACACCAGGCAACTTGCCGTCGTTAGCCAGTTCACGGAAACAAATACGGCACAGACCAAAACGGCGAATAAAACCACGTTTACGACCGCATTTCCAACAGCGGCGTACGCTACGGGTAGAAAATTTTGGTTTTTTATTTGATTTAGAAATTTGTGCTTCTGTTGCCATAGTATTATTTTATAAAAGGAAATCCTAAGTGAGTTAACAAAGCCTTACCAGCTGTTTTATCGGTAGCAGTAGTGCTGATGATTATCTGTAAACCATGCATTTTTTCAATCTCACCAGTTTTAATTTCCGGAAAAGCAGTATTTTCTTTTAAACCCAAAGTATAATTTCCTTGTCGGTCAAAAGCTTTGTCGGTAATACCGCGGAAATCACGAATACGTGCAAAACTAACGTTAATTAATTTTTCTAAAAATTCATACATGCGTTTACCGCGCAAGGTTACCATCACACCAATTTCTTGACCTTGTCTAATTTTAAAGTTAGAAATAGCTTTTTTGGCTTTGGTGCGTACTGGTTTCTGGCCGGTTATTTTAGATAAAGTTTTTTCAACATTATCAATATAACCAGACTCTTTTATAAAGCGTCCCACACCAGCATTCAATACTACCTTGGTGATTTTTGGTACTTGCATTACACTCTTCAATTTCAATTCGGTCTTTAGAGCGGGCACTACTTCTTTTTTATATCTTTGGTATAGATTATCAGTCATATTTTTAGTCGATAAACTCTTTACATTTGCGGCAAACGCGTTTTTTGTCCTTGCCGTCTAATTTAAATCCAACGCGAGTAATTTTATTACACTTTGGACAGATTAAAGAAACATTTTCTACACGTAAAGGGGCAGAGAGTTCAATTACTTGTCCTTTTTCACCAGCTTTACGAGTGCGCAAATGTTTTTTCATTAAATTCAAACCTTCCACTACTACTTTACCGGCAATTGGAAAAACCTGAATTACCTTACCTTCTTTGTTGCGGTCTTTGCCCTTAATGATTTTTACTTTGTCATTTGATTTAATCTTCATATTCATGTTTTAAATTTTAGAGCACTTCTGGCGCCAAAGAAATAATTTTTTGAAAACCTTTTGTACGCAATTCACGAGCCACCGGTCCAAAGATACGAGTACCTTTTGGTTCTTTGGTCTTACGATCAACAATCACCGCAGCATTTTCATCAAATCGTATATAAGTACCATCAGCACGGCGAACTTCTTTGCGTTGACGAACAACTACCGCGTGCACGACTTCACTTTTCTTTACTGTTCCGTGAGGAGCGGCTTCTTTAACTACACAAGTAATAATATCGCCAATCTGGGCGTAACGTTTTTTATAACCACCTAAAACACGAAGACATTGCAATTGCTTAGCTCCGGTATTATCAGCGGCCTTTAAAAATGAACGATGTTGCATCATAAAAAATCTGATTAACCATTAACTTTTAAAATTTCTACGAGTCTCCAGCGTTTGGTAGCGGAGAGCGGACGACATTCTACAAAACGAACAGTGTCGCCTACCTTAGCCGCTTCCTTTTCATCATGAACATGATATTTGCGACTAACGGTAAAACTTTTTGGATATTTCGAATGTTTTTTGATGCTGTTTACTTGCACAGTAATGGTTTTGTTCATCGCTGTACTTTTTACCTCACCAACAAACTCACGAGATACTTTTTTAATTGCTTGTTTTTCCATAAAATTAGATTAGGCCTTTTCAATAAATTTAGTGCGAACACCGAGCTTGTAACCAGCCAAATCCATTGCGGTTTTGGCGCTCTCACGAGTAATACCACCCATTTCAAATAGAATGGTACCTGGTTTTATCACGGCTACATAATGATCTGGCGAACCTTTTCCACCACCCATTGGCACTTCATTGCCTTTTTTGGTAACCGGACGATCAGGAAATACGCGAATCCAAATCTTACCACCACGTCTAACATAACGAGTTAGCACACGACGGACTGATTCAATTTGACGACTGGTAACCCAACCTTCGGTAGTACTTTTTAGACCAAATTGACCAAAAGCAATAGTGGTATTACGAGTAGCCACGCCGCGAAAACGACCGCGTCCTTTTTGCCATTTTCTGTGTTTAACTTTTTTAGGTAACAACATACAGTTTCAAAAACTTATTTATTTCTTCCTTGTTTGCCAACTGGCATAGACTTTTCTTTGGTCTCTTCCTTTTTTACAAATTTATCACGACGACCAAAAGCTTCGCCTTTATAAATCCAAACTTTGACACCGATCTTACCATAAATGGTGTTGGCTTCGACAATGGCATAATCAACATCACTACGTAAAGTAATCAAAGACATTTTTCCAGAACCCATCACTTCACGACGAGCAATTTCTACGCCGTTTAAACGACCGGACATAGTTAATTTTACCCCTTGGGCACCAGCAGCCATAACTTTTTCAATAGCCTGCTTCATAACACGACGGAAAGGAATACGACGTTCAATCTCACTAGCAATACTCTGACCAACAATCTGAGCAGACAAAGCTGGCTGATGAACAGCTTGGATATTCAATTTAACTTTGGTTTTAAATTGCAAAATATTTTTTTCAATTTCTTTACGAACAACCTCCAAGCCCTGACCACTACGGCCAATTATCACACCCGGCTTAGCGGCCAAAATGGTGATAGTAACTTCTTTAGGATTACGTTCGACACTAACAGCATCAATACCGGCGTCCTTTAGCTTTTTAGCCAAAAAATCACGTACTTTAATTTCTTGTTCCAAAAAATTAGGGTACTGATCTTTTTTAGCAAACCATTTTGAATCCCAAGCAAAAATGAATGGGGTGCGATGAATTTTCGGGTGAACTTTATGTCCCATAGTATACAAAAATTATTTTATTGAGGTTTTCTTTTTCTTAACTGGTCTAGCTACTTCAGTTAATACCAAATTAACATGAGAAGTGCGTTGACGGATTGGAGTGGCTCGACCATGAGCTTTTGGCATCCAACGTTTAAGCATTGGACCACCATCCACCATAATAGTAGAAACTACTAAATTTTCCATACCTAATTGGTGGTTGTGTTTGGCATTAGCGACAGCCGAATTCAAAAGCTTCATGATTGGTTTAGCAGCTAATTTACGAGAAAGTGCCAAAACTTCTAAAGCTTTATTTACTCTGCGACCACGAACCATATCGGCCACCAAACGAACTTTGCGTGGACCCATTCTCAAATAGCTAAGTTTTGCGGTTACTGCCTGATTCATATAAAAAATTTAAATATCTTTGTTATCTTTGTTTTTATTTTCCGGCTTTAGGTGCGGCCTTAGGAGCAGCAGCTGCGGCGGCGGCTGATTCTTGTTCTTTAGCCATCTTACCACCATGACGAATGAACTTCTTGGTTGGAGAAAATTCGCCTAAACGGTGACCAACCATGTTTTCATCAACATATACACTGATGAAATCCTTGCCGTTATGCACCAAGAAAGTTACGCCGACCATTTCCGGGGAAATAACACAAGCGCGTGACCAAGTTTTAATTGGGGTTTTCTTGCCGCTATCTTTCACTTTGCTCACCTTCTTCATGATGCGGGGATCAATGTATAGACCTTTTTTTAAACTTCTTGTCATAATTTATTTATAGATGAATTTATTTAGATTTCTTTCGACGAGAACTGATAATAAATTTGTTGCTCCATTTCTTTGGTTTGCGAGTTTGCACACCACGAGCAGCTTTTCCGTATACAGTACGCGGACCACGCTTCTGACCAATCGGAGAGTGTCCCTCACCACCACCATGGGGGTGATCTACCGGATTCATGTTCTTACCTTTAACACGTGGACGAATACCACGTAAGCGCATACGACCGGCTTTTCCGTATCTAACCAAACGATGATCAGCATTTCCTACTACACCCACACTAGCAAAACAAGTTTTTGGTATCATGCGAGTTTCACCAGATGGTAAACGTATTTGAGCATAATCTCCTTCAATACCCACAAACTGAGCGGACAAACCGGCACCACGTACCAATTGACCACCTTTACCAGGAGTAACTTCAATATTATAAACGAACAAACCAACCGGAATATTTTCAAGCTTCATGCGGTTACCAACTTTAGCTTCAATCGTACTATCAGATGACATAACACTATCGCCAACATTTAAACCTTGAGGACATAAAATATAGGCGCGAGTTTTATCTTGATATTCAATCAGAGCCAAACGTGGACCACGATTTGGATCGTATTCAATAGCAATCACGGTAGCCGGTGCATCAAACTTTTTTTGTTTGAAATCAACCAAACGATAAAAACGTTTTACTCCGCCACCTTGATGACGAACTGTTAATTTACCTTGATTGTTACGGCCAGCTTTTCTTTTCAAAACTGTAACCAAAGATTTCTCCGGTTCAAATTTGGTAATGTCAGCAAAAGCATCCACACTGGATTTTCTGCGACCGGGAGTTGTTGGTTTGTAAACTTTAATCGGCATAATAGTTTATAAAATATTTTCGGTAATTAAACGCCTTCGTGAATAACGATAGTTTTACCTTTTGGTAAAGTAACAATTGCTTTTTTGAAATCACTTCTCTTACCAAGACGATTTCCAAAACGCACTGACTTACCTTGTACATTTATCATATTTACACTCACAGGCTTTACACCATAGACCTCTTCAACAGCTTTTTTAACAACTGCTTTATTAGCATTATTGGCTACTACAAAACTATATTTGTTTTCACTTTGCTTTATAGCAGACTTTTCAGTTACTAAAGCGCGCACCAAAATGCTATTGATAGTCTTTTTAGTAGTCTTTTTCTGTGTTTGATCATCAGTAGTAGACTCTTGTGATGAAACCATGGCTTCATCAGTTTTTTTAGCAGTTGCTTTTTTGGTTTTGGCTGGAGATTTTTTGACTGCAGGTTTTTTTTCATCCTTAACCTGAGCAGTCTTCACTTCAGCTTTTGGTTCAGCGTTTTTTTCTAAACGTTCTGTTTGATTCTTTTTAGACCAGCGATCAAGTAAACCCATATTATTTAAAATCTAAAATGATTAAATTATTTTCCAAAAACTTCCTCAATCTTTTTGACAGCATCTTTGGAAACTAGCACCACACCTTTAGAAAGCAAATCCATTACATTGCTATCTTGAGCACGTAAAGTTTTTACTGCTTTCAAATTTTTGGTCATGCGTATTACCGGCTCATTCTTTTGGGCAGTTAAAACCAAAAAGGTTTTTAATTTAGCTGGTAATGTTTTCAAAAAGCTAGCAAACACTTTGGTTTTCGGTTCAGCAAATTTGAAATCTTCTATTACTAATAAGTTTCCAGATTGAGCCTTGTCAGACAAACACATGCGAATAACATTCTGGCGAACTTTTTTATTAATTTTTGTTTTATAATTACGATCAGTCAATGGACCAAATGCCACACCGCCGCCTTTCCAAATTGGAGAACGGATAGAACCGTGACGGGCGCGACCAGTACCTTTCTGTTGCCATGGTTTTTTACCACCACCGCTTACCTCACCGCGATTCTTGGTATCAGCCCAAGGTTCACGTTGGTTGTTGGTTTGTTGTACAAAAACTTGATGAACCAATTCTGGTTTAATTTTTACACCAAATACAGCCTCGGATAATTCCATTTCGCCAGTTTCCTTACCTGCTAGATTATAAACTTTAATTTTCATATTGAATAAATCTTCTTTAAAATTAGGCGTTTACAGTTTCAGCTGCATTGTCAGCAGTAGCTTCTACAACTGCTTCCACTGGAGCAGTTTCCACTACTGGTTGTTCTGGTTTTACTTCGGCCTTTGGTTCATTTTTTTGAATTTTTAATTCCCCTTCTCCTTGAATAACTAACAAAGCATTGCGACCACCTGGAACAGCACCTTTAATATAAATCTCATTAGTTTCTGGGTGTACTTCTACTACTTCTAAATTTTTAACAGTTACTTGATCACCACCCATACGACCAGCCATACGCATACCTTTAAATACTCTTTGTACACCACCGGCACCAATAGAACCAGGAGCACGCAAATTGTCTTTATGACCATGTGAAGCTGGACCACCACGGAAATGATGACGTTTTACCACACCGGCAAAACCTTTACCTTTAGAAACACCAGTAACTTCGATCTCATCACCTACGGAAAAAGTTTCCAAAGTAACCAAATCACCGCGATTGATGTCGTCGGTTTTTTCAACTTTAAATTCTTTCAACCAAGCAACCGGTTTTAAATCTTTTAAATGACCAGCGGCTGGTTTGTTTAAACGAAATTCTTTCTTTTCTCCAAAACCAAGCTGAATAGCTTTTTCTTTCTCCTTAATTTGAACCACAGTACAAGGACCGGCTACTACTTTAGTAACTGGCACTACTTCACCTGTCGGCAAAAATACTTGTGTCATCCCAATTTTCTTTCCTAAAATGAATTTCATATATTTTTGTCATTGCTTCCCTTAACCAGGAAGATAACTGAATTAATTATTTAACAAAAAACTAGAAGCAATAACACTGTTTAATTTACTAGCCAGTGCTTTTGCTTCTAGCCTTCTTGTATACAACTATAAATTGTATACGACCCGTTCAAAACGAACAGATTTTATAGATGGCTTTAGTTTTTTATTGGTAAATATCTTTTTCTCCTAGCCAAATATTTGCTGTGTAAATGTTTTTTGTTTCCACGGTTTAACCGAGACAAATCTTATTTACTTGACATTAATTGGCTTTGTGGTGCTAATAATAGCAGAAAATTTCTTTTCTGTCAAGCCCCAAGTTACATCTTTATTTCCACATCCACACCAGCTGGCAAATTTAAACTCATCAAGGCATCAACGCATTTAGCGGAAGCATTCATGATGTCGATCAAACGTTTGTGAACACGCATTTCAAATTGTTCACGAGCATCTTTGTGTACAAAGGTAGAACGATTGACAGTAAATTTGGTTTTTTCAGTTGGTAAAGGTACTGGACCAACTACTTTAGCATCATTGCGAGCGGCAGTCTCGATAATGGTACGAGTAGCCTGATCAATGATACGGTTGTCATAGGCACGAATTTTAACACGAATACGAGTGCCTACTTCTTCTTTGGGTTTAGTTGTGGAGGTTGTGCTTGTCATGTTTTTAATAAAATTAAAGAGCTAATTTAAAGAACAATTTTAAGGGGGCGTTTATAAAACGCCCCCAAAAAACTTTATTTCATTATTTTTACTACTACACCAGCGCCAACAGTACGACCACCTTCACGAATAGTGAATTTCATCTTTTCATCCATAGCTACTGGGTTAATCAATTTGACCTTCAAATTGACAGTATCCCCTGGCATAACCATTTCTACTCCGGCTGGTAATTCTAAGATATCACCAGTTACATCAGTAGTACGGATGTAGAATTGTGGTTTATAGCCTTTGAAGAATGGTTTGTGGCGACCACCTTCTTCTTTGCTCAAGATATATACTTCAGCTTCGAATTCAGTGTGAGGAGTAATAGAGCCAGGTTTGGCCAAAACCATACCACGTTCTACTTCCTCTTTCTTGGTACCACGTAACAAGATACCAGCGTTGTCCCCTGCCTGACCTTCTTTCAAAGATTTGTTAAACATTTCAATGCCGGTAACAGTAGTTTTCATCGGTTCTTCACGTAAACCAACGATAGAAACTTCGTCACCAACTTTTACCATACCACTTTCGATACGGCCGGTTACTACAGTACCACGACCTTCAATAGAGAATACATCTTCTACTGGCATCAAGAATGGTTTGTCTAGATCACGAACTGGATCTGGGAAATAAGTATCCATAGTAGATACTAAATCCAAAACGCATTTTGAAGCAGCTTCATCACTTGGATTTTGTAAAGCTTTCAAAGCAGATCCGCGGATGATAGGAGTAGTGTCTCCAGGGAATTTATATTTAGTCAAAAGATCACGAACTTCAGCTTCTACTAATTCTACTAAATCAGCGTCAGCCATGTCGATCTTGTTCAAAAATACAACGATATTTTTTACACCTACCTGACTAGCAAGCAAGA
>Ga0210057_1001650_pt1 | contig 33261 bp, 27 predicted proteins | sample CryGeyCG2114_010_2_FD_183968 | JGI IMG/M metagenome (GOLD analysis project Ga0210057, IMG submission 183968) | Groundwater microbial communities from aquifer - Crystal Geyser CG10_big_fil_rev_8/21/14_0.10 (SPAdes) (version 2) | ecosystem: Environmental > Aquatic > Deep subsurface > Groundwater ... | reverse complement strand
ACATAAAAATATATTATTAGACCATCATATCTGTTACGCTTAAGCTCTCAAAAATATTGATTATCTTACTATTAATTTTGTTGACTCCACGTTTAATATTACAGCCATTTTGACCTTTTGAACATTTGTGTGAAGAAGAACAGTCGGTTATACCGTAGGGGCCTTCTATAGCTTCAATTACCTCCAAAACTTTGATATTGCTAGCCGGCGCACTCAATTTATAGCCCCCATCCTTGCCTTTTACGGCAATAATAATACCAGCCTTTTTGAGAAGTCTGGCAATTTTTTGCAAAAACAAAAAAGATATGTTACTCTTAATAGAGAATTTTTTTAGGCTAATTAACGCATCTTTTTCTAATTTTGACAGCTCCAAAATGAACTGTAATGCGTAATCCACTTGCCTGCTAATCTTTATCATACTTAGGGAGTATGATATATAATTTTATTAATAATGTCAATAGACTGCTATGAAGCGAGAAGCTCACTCAGGCAAAGTATTATATAAGAAAAAACTTACAGATAATGTTATTGATCTTAAAATTGAGAAGCCTGCTAATTTTGACTACAAAGCCGGGCAATTTATCCAACTTCATATTCCTGATCCGGAGGGTAAAAGAGAATATTTGTTAAGAGCATATTCTCTCTGCTCCATACCAAGTGATGAAAGTATTGCCCTATGTATAAAAATAGTCCCGGATGGACTAGGATCTTTATTTATCAATCAAACAAAAATTGGCGATTCTTTGTCTTTTTATGGACCGGCTGGTCAATTTACTGTAAACGAAAGCAATTCACCTCTTCACTTTGTTGCCACAGGAGTTGGCATGGCGCCAATAATTGCTTTAATCAGAGAGGAATTAGAGGTAAGGAATAACAAACAAAATATAGACTTACTTTTTGGATTATATCATGAAAAGGATATTTTTTGGTTTGAATTATTGGAGGGGCTAACAGAAAAATATAAAAATTTTAAATATAACATTACATTGTCAGAGCCAAGCGAACATTGGAAGGGTTTGCGAGAAATTGTTACAAAACACCTCCCGGAGGAGGTCGACAAGGACTCTCACTACTACCTTTGTGGAAATCCCAATATGGTCAATGATGTCAAAAATTATTTAATTGAACATGATTTGCCAAAGACAAATATTCACCACGAAATATTCTAATTAAAATGGTAGTGTCATGTTTACTCCGCTTAAAGATTGTTGGGTTGAGTCTAAATTAGTTTTTGAGTCAAAGTTTACTGCAATTGGCATCAAATCCCCCGTCAAGGTGTTGTAATATAACATCTTGTTTTTTTTCCCATATTCGTACAATTCTTTTGTAACTCTTACATCCTGTTCACAGTATTTTTTTATTTCATCTATTTTGCCCTCTTCATACCAGCGCATTGCCTGCAAGCCATCGGCAGTTTTTTTGATTTGAAGAGTAGCTTTTGCAATATCGTCCAATTTAAATCGGCTTCCGGATGATTCCTTAATTACTTTTAACAAATCCAGATGTGGTATCTTGGTTAAGTCTCCCATATATTGCCTATCCAATATTGGCAGGTCAAAATGCTCGCTATTGTATCCAATCAACAGTTCCGCCCTTTCAAATATAGGCCAAAGCTGAGACAATTCATTTTCTCCAAATGAACGATATGAATCATTTTCATACTCATAAATTGAAACAACTGTAATTTTGAGCGATGAATAATCACGTATATCGCCCACTGTTTCTATATCAAATACAATTTCTCTAGACATATTTTATTTATAAAATTATACACCAATAACAAGTTAATCACTATTTAATGGTTAAATTAACAAAAAAAATGGTTACCAATTCAAGACAATGGCTATATATGGGAAATTACGAAAGTTACGAAATTACGAAAAAATTTTTGTTTTGTTTATTTCGTAATTTCGTACTGTTCGTAGTTTTGTACATAAATGGATTTGTTTAATGGCGGTAACTTAATATGAATTTTATGATTAAAATTGTAGCATATTTATATAAATAAAAAAAGTGCCCCAAAGAATTGCCTCTAATGCGGCTACCAGCGCCTATACGAACCGGCTGTTGATAAAATTAATAAAAGACTATATAGTATAGTCAAACAGTTCATTACAATTTATTTTACAAAGTGGACAACAGGTCAAGGAGGACCAAATGAGTAAGAACAGGAATGAAAAAGAAAATACAGACAATCTACCAATTAGATCCGTGTGGATTGGGGATATCGGCGATGACGATTGGCTTTTTGGCATAATACAAGAAATTATAACTCTGGATCTGGAAGATAATTCCAAACCTATTTATCTCTTTATTAATTCAAACGGCGGCAGAACGGAAAGTATGGCTAAAATTCGTAATCTCCTGCTAGAAAATATAAGTTCACCGATAATAACTGTTGGCATAATTAATGTAAAATCTGCTGCTTGCTCTATTTTTGCTTGCGGACATACCAGGGTGGTTCTCGAAGGCACCAAGTTTCTTTTTCATCATAGCAAAGTTCAATTTTATTCAGACAGTTCTTGGGAATTTACAATGGATGATCTCGAACACAGACTATCAGAATTAAAGAAACATAATAAATTTAATTTAAAAAGATGTTTAACGATGCGTCTTGAACATTCAAACCCATGCAAAATTAGCCCCCAACAACTAAACAATCTCATTGAGACTGGTGAGAACAAAGAATTAATTATTAATGCGCAAAAAGCAAAAAAATTGGGTTTAGTGGATGTTGTGATTAAAAAAATATCCAGCCTACATGAAGTTGAAAAAAAATTAATGAATAAATTCAAAAATAAAAAGAATAACAAATAAAGCCAACAATAAACAAAGGAGCAAAATTGATAAATAAAAACCCCCATGTTTTAAAACCAAAATAATGGTAAAAACGGGGGTTTTTTTATATAAATTTATTAAAAAGTTTGTTTAAGTTCCTTTTTACGGGTATTTCTATTAGAGGCTTATTTTTAATCTGAGGTATTTGACTTTCACAAGTTGGCTCTTCCACTTGATAAAATATACCAACCGGTATTTTTTTCAAACCCCACTCGAGTGTTTTGGCAAATGCAGCCTGCTTGTCAGTTTTGTCATGATTATCATCCAATTCATATATATTTTCCCTATAATATGCATGGGTATATTGTTTATTGAAAATAATGCATGGTTGTAAAACTTGTATAACCGAAAAACCACGATGCTCATTTGCCTTTATTATCATTTCTGTGGCTGCTTTAGCGTTTCCGGCATACACCCGTCCCAAAAATGTCGCCCCCGCTGCCAAAGCTAGGCTAAGTGGATTTATTGGCTCATCAATATTGCCGGCTGGCGTAGATTTTGATTTATAGCCCTGTGGAGATCTTGGAGATGTTTGTCCTGTAGTGAGTCCATATACCGCGTTGTCATGCAATATTACCGTTATATCCTGGTTTCTCCTTGCCCCATTTACAAAATGATTTCCACCCTCTGCCAGACAATCACCATCTCCGGTAAACACAAAAACATTTAACCTGCTATTTGACATCTTGACGCCGGAGGCAACCGGAATTGGCCGTCCATGGAGGCCTTCAAAAGAAGTTAATTTTACAAAATTTACTATGTGTCCGTGACAGCCTATGCCGGCTACCACAACACTATTGGTATTGTCCCAGCCGGATTGAACGACCGCATCAGTAAAAGCTTTGTGAATGCCAAAATTACCGCATCCCGGACACCAATTGATTTCGATAGGAGTTTTTAAATCTTTTTTGGTTAGCATACAATTTAAATTTCTAATTTTCAATTTTTAATTTATAAACAATTTTTAATTCCTAATGATTAAATTTTTAAAATGATTGGCATCTCCAAAAATACAAAATACAATCAGGTTTTTAAATTAGTAAATTAATTTATTGAAAATTGTTTTAAAATTAAAAATTATAAATTAAGAATTTAAAAAATCTCTGATTTTTTCTACTATTTCTTCCGGAAAAAAGGGTCTTCCGTCGTATCTGAGTAGATTATTTTCTATTTTGATACCCGTTTTTTCAGAAATCAAGCCGCCCATTTGTGCAGAATAATTGCATTCAATATTTAAAATATGCTTAGCTTTTTCCAAAACTTTTCTAACTTCATCCTCTGGAAATGGATTAATCCATACTATATGCAAAAAATTTACATTATCAAATTCTTTCATTGCATCTAATATGGCCCCTTTATTACTGCCCCAAGAAACAATAGTCAGATCAGCTTTTTTTGGACCATAAAGCTGTGGTTTATCCATATCCAATTCTTTGCACGTTTCCAACTTTCTCATGCGCTTTTCCATTTGCTCTATGCGATTATCCGCTTCCTCATTGGAATATCCGACTTGACTATGCTCATCAGAATTTACAACGAAATGATTTCCTGTTCCAGGGATTGATCTCGGTGATATGCCATCTTTGGTTAGCTTATATCTTTCATAATTAGCTTGTTTTTTGGTTAATAACTTTCCTCTTGAGATTTTATAATCTTTAAAATTAAACCGATCCGTGCTTTTGTGGCTTTCGCAAATTTGTTTATCAACCAGCAAAAGAACCGGTGTCTGATAAATGTCCGCCAAATTGAAGGCCCGCATAATCAAATGAAATGCTTCTTCAATATCTCCGGCTGCCAAAACAATTCTTGGAAAATCTCCCTGATGCGCGTGCAAAACAAAGCGTAAATCACCCTGTTCTGTCCAGGTTGGAAGTCCGGTAGCAGGAGAACCACGCATACCCTCGACAATAACTAATGGTGTTTCTGTAATACCTGCCAGACCATATCCCTCTGTCATTAGACAAAAACCGCCTCCGCTGCTTATAGTCATTGAGCGCGCGCCGGCAAATGAAGCCCCAATAGCCATATTGATGGCAGAAATTTCGTCTTCCGGCTGTTTATAAATAAAATTATACTCTTCTTGTTGCGATGCTAAAAAATGCAAAATTCCAGAGATGGGACTCATCGGATATACTGAGGCAAACTGAAGACCGGCGGCAATTGCGCCAAGAGCAAGCGCTTCATTTCCACTTACAACCATTTGTTTTTTTATATTTGGTTTTAATTGTAAAGTATTTTTAAGTTTGTCTTTGTATTTTTTTTCTACATAGTTATAGCCAGCTTCACAGGTGGCATGATTTTTTTCTATAACCTCCGGTTTTTTGTTTGCAAATTCCTCTGTTATTAAATCCTTCAAAATATTCAAACTGCCCCCAAGAGCCGCCATCGTAGCTCCAAGCGCAGCCGTATTTCTCATAATTTCAGACCCACCCACTTCTTTTGCTATTTTATTTATAGGAACATCAAATAATTGAATACTTTTTGGCAAGCTATCCACATTTATGCCATTTTCGCTATCAAAAAGAACGCCGGAGCCATTAATTAACTCATTTTTATGAAAATCAATAGTGTCTTGATTTAAGGCAACCAAAAAATCGGTATGCCTTAATTGTGACTTTACAGGTTCGTTTGATATGGTTACTTGCATTACATTATGACCGCCTCGTATTATTGATGGATATTCACTGTAATCAAATATATAATAACCTGATCTATTGGCTATTTTTGAAAAAGTTACTCCAGCCGACATTATTCCATATCCTGCTTCACCGCCAATTTTGAAACAAAAATCTCTTCCAAAAAAAATATCACTATTATTCTTGGGCTTTCCTTTCATTTTTTTATTTTTTCTATTAAACAAACTCATAGATGTTTTTATAAAACGTTTTAGGTGTTGTAATTGTTCAAATTGTTGTAATTGAATTTGCCAGCCATATATAGTTCATTTAGAACAAGCGAAGCGATAAAACAATTAGAATAATTTAAACATTTTTAGTATTCCTCCAGTGTTGAGGTATCCCCAATTGGCAGGCCAAGTTCCCTTGCTTTTAGCAAACGGCGCATAATTTTGCCTGATCTGGTTTTTGGTAAAACATCCACAAAATCAATCTCACGAGGATAAGCATGTCCCGCGAGATGTTTTTTGATAAATTGTTGCAGCTCTTTTTTTAAACCTTCACTGCCCTTTACTCCCGGCATTAATTTTACAAATGCCTTAATAATCTCCCCACGCATTGGATCCGGTTTGCCAATTACTCCAGCCTCAATCACCTTTGGATGTTCTACCAAAGCAGATTCAACCTCAAATGGCCCCACACGTTCTCCGGACGTCTTGATGACATCATCAGCTCTTCCCACAAACCAAAAATATCCATCTCTATCATAGTATGCCCTATCACCCGAAATATACCAACCGTGCTTAAAATAAGACTTGTATTTGTTTGGCCTGCGCCAAATTTTGCTCATCATAGAAGGCCAGCCCGGCAAAATAGCCAAATTACCTTCTTTGTTTGCACCCAAAATTTTACCATTGTCATCGATAATTACCGCCTTTATGCCTGGTAATGGTTTCCCCATTGATCCCAGTTTAATATCCATTGATGCATAATTTGCTATTAAAATTCCTCCTGTCTCTGTCTGCCACCAATTGTCATGAAAGGGTAATCCAAACACCTTGAGGCCCCATCGAATTGGTTCCGGATTTAGTGGTTCACCAACACTGGCCAAATATCTTAATGATGATAAATCATATTTTTTTACTAACTTATCTCCAGATGCCTGCAACATTCTAATTGCCGTTGGGGCTGTATACCAAACAGTCACGCCATAATCCTCAATAAGTTTATACCACTCTTCCGGGTCAAAGCGACGATTTGTAATTACCGCTGACACGCCATTGCTCCATGAACCAAGGATTTCGTAAGCAACGCCTGTAACCCAGCCTGGATCGGCTGTACACCAGTAAACATCCTCATCTTTCAAATCAAGCACATATTTTGCGCTAGTATGTTGATGAATTATTGCGCTGTGAGTATGTACAACGCCTTTGGGCTTGCCGGTTGTACCGGAAGTATAAAGCATAAACGCCGGATCCTTTGGGCGCATCATCTGTGTTTTGTATTTTTTGGATTGTTTTTCTATCATTTCAGATACTGGAACAATCTTTTTGCCGCTAAGTTTAAGCTTTTTGACCTTCGTGGGATCACCAACTACTAAAATTATTTTTAAATTCGGCAATTTTGGAGCAACTTTCGCAATTCTATCAAATAATCCCAATTCTGTAACAACAACTTTAGCGGAACTGTTTCCCAGCCTATCTTCTATAGCCTGGTGGCCAAATGCCGCAAACATTGTACCGGCTATTGCGCCTGTTTTGAGAGCACCCAAAAATCCATAATAAAGCTCGGGAACGCGAGTAAGAAAGAAAAAAACTCTTTCACCTTTGATAATACTTAAACTATCCAATATATTTGCAAACTGATTTGTCTTGTCATTTAACTCTTTAAAAGTATATTTTAATCTCGCGCTATCCTCGCCAATCCAATATAGGGCAATTTTATTTTTTCTCCAATTATTGGCGTGTCGTTCTACCGCATTGTACGCCGCGTTCAATTTGCCGCCAAAAAAATCAATTTCTTTTTTTGCCTGCTCAAATGAAAATTTATTATAAGTGTTCTTATAATTTTCTAAGTTTGGTTTTGTTTTCAATACTCTTTTTGTCTTTTTTATTAGATTGCTTTTCATAAAATACCGGCGCGATTAAAAATGTATATTTAAAAATTAAACACTTAGAGTATACCATAATTAAAATTTTGGGTAAAACAAAATCTCTAATTGTAGAGATTTTGTTAATAATTTCTAGAGAATTCAGTTCAAAGCCGCCTGGGCATCTACCAAACCATATCCATATAAATTATCATGTCCCGCACCCCCCAAATCATTGGCCGTGGTCTGTAGTGCATTTCTAACTTCTAATGGACTCCACAAACCATCTAGATCGGCATCGTAAGTTGATCCAACATTGTTAGTGTTAGGATTTTCATCGCCGGAATTACCAGCCACGGCTACCAATACCATTTCAGCGTCACAAACTGGGTCAATTTTTAAAGAAACCCCCGATGATTAGTCGGGGATTAATTCGAAGTTTCCATCATTTATGGTGATCTCTCCTGAGCTAAAGTTATATTATTTTAGATTTTTGAGTAGATCATCAAGGGATACTTGACATTTATTTTGAGCTTCTCTTATTAGAACACGCTTTCCTTGTTTAGCCTCATTGTAGAATTTTTTAAATTTTGAAATAGGCAGGACTGTTAGGCTTATGTGATCTTGCCAAGTCCTGATAAATCCAACGACAGTGGCAATGATAGCATTTCTTTCTTCACTGACAATAGAACCGCCGGAAGATCCTTGACCATTTCCCAGGCCAACTTTCTGCATTAGAGCGAAACCTCTCCAATTTACACCACTCACAATCAAATTATTATTAAATTTTTTCTTACTAATATAGCCCTTGACGAGCTCATTGCCAAGAAAGGTGGGAGCAGTAACAATAGCTACGTCTTCTCCAAGCTTCGGATCAGAATCGGCAATTGAAATAAGCGGAATTAATTTATCAATTTTAGCCTCAACAACTGCAACATCTTCAGAGTTTTTAAGCTCGCCAACCATTCTCACTTTGGCATCATAGGAAATTTTATTTCCATCTTTTTCCTCTAAAACCACCTTGTAGGTAGCCTCTTTAAGAATAGTCTCCTGGGTTGCTTCATTATATTTGGCAACACAGTGCGCTGCGGTAATAAATCTGTATATATCACCATTTTTTTCAAAGGCAGTAGCGGTACAGTAACCTCCTCCATCTTTTGTTTTAATTTCAAGGCGGCTACTAGCAGCCATCATGGCATCATAATCTGCATGCCTTTTTCTTTGACAAGCACTAAACATTCCTACAAAAACTACACTTAGTATGATGCCGAAAAAAATCCCTCTTTTTTGTTTCATCTCTCTCTCCTTTTGTTTGTGGTTTCACAAAAAATATTTTTTAGGAAAAGTTAAATATAATTATTTTTACTAATTAAAAAGAAACTTAAAATGTAAAGATCGAACTATATATATAGTAAGATATATAAAAAATATTGTCAAATAAAAATCCCCCTACAAAACATAGGGAGACTATACAAATCCAGTAATTATATTTTTTCTATTTTGATATTGAATATTTATAAGTACCATTCATAATTTTTGCTTCAAATCTTTTAAACCTTGAAATTGGAATTGCTATTACCCTTTGGCGATCAGCCCTCATAGCTACAAGTATTGCAATAACCTTACCACTATAAAAATCAACAATAGCCGAGCCGGACGCTCCTCTGGGGTCATACACTCCAATTATTTTTAACAAGATATCTTCTGATCCGTCATAATTCAATTGATCCACATATCCATAAAATAAATTTCCGTCAGCAGAAGTTGGGTAACTAACATTCACATAGCTTTGCCAATGACTGATTTTGTCTTCTGCTAATGCCAAAATTGGAATATGCCTATCTAATTTTGCTTCCAAAATAGCAAGGTCATCATTTATGCCTTTGTATCCAACTGCAACCACCCTTGCTTTATATTTTTTTGAACTTTTATTTTCTATATAAATTATTAAACTTTTTGAAAGTATTTTTATTTTCTTATTTTCTCTGTCATCGCTAGCCACACAATGGGCGGCTGTTATAAATCTGTAAACGTAATTAGATCTTTTGTATGCAAATGCAGTACAACCGTATCTTTTGCCGTCTTTTTTGATGGTAATTAATTTGCCCGTTGCGGAAAAAACATTTTTCTCTATAATTCTGTTTCTTGATCGTAACGCGGACTCTCTTACTCCGAGTCTACCGCAACCCGTAATAAAAATAATAAATAAGCAACTTTGTAAAATCCATCGCGCTTTCTGCATGACCCTCTCCTTTTGTTATGGAACTATCAAATAGTTTACTGGAAATAAAATTTTAAAGAACTATATATGTATTTTAAAATACATAATATTTTATGTCAAACTCACGCGTCGATACATTAATAAAATAAAACCCCCAACAAAACTGCAGAGGGCCTATGGAAATTAAGCAAGCATTGATTTAATTATTGCCTTTTTTTGTAGATGGCGGGTATTTATATGTCTCGTTTTTAATTTTTTCTTCAAATTTTAAAAATCTGGTAATTGGAAAAACTATTGTTTGTTTTGGATCTTTACGCGTAGCGGCAACCACAATCGCCATAATTTTACCGCTAGAACAACTAACGATAGCAGAACCGGAAGTTCCATTGGGCACTTCCCCGCTCAACATTCTAACGATGAAAGAGCCGCTTCTGGCATAATACAGTTTATAAACGTGTCCATAAAATATATTACGATTAGACTTGTTTTTACGTCCCACACTAAAAACACACTCTTTAAGAATTGGCGTACCAAAGGACAGTGATAATATGGGAACATGCTGATCCAGATCAGCCTCCAAAATTGCAAAATCATCATCTATGCCGTTATATCCCGCTGCAATTAATTTGGCCGGATATGTGCGTACTATTTTGGTCTTCTTGTTCTCTATAACTAAATTTATTTTGTCTGCAAATATGTTCACTTTCTTATTTTTTTTATCATCTTTGGCTACACAATGAGCGGCCGTTATAAATCTATAAAGATAATTAGATCTTTTGTATGCAAAGGCAGTACAGCGCATCACACTGCCATTTTTTTCAATTACTACTATTTCTGCGGTTGAGGACTCCATATCTTCCACAATATACTTGCTTACAGCATTGAGGGTTTCTTCTTTGCTTACGGCATTGGACGCCCCTACTTTTGCAAAATGCGGCGTGCAAGCGCAAAATAAACTAGAAATCACAAAGATAATCCCAAGAGACTCTTTCCACATAATTCCGCCTTTCTTTGCTTGCTATCTTGAATGATTTGACTTCAAATCATTAATTGTAAAGAGCCATTAAACTAGTATTTAGTTTAAAGTAAACCCAAATAACTGTCAAATAAAAAAACCCCCAACAAAACTGCAGAGGGTCTATAGAAAATCAGTAATCATTAACTGTTTTCTATCGAAAATTTTAGGCAGATAACTAAACAAGAAATAAATCACCCTTAATCCAAAATATAGATTGATAGATAAGTCATATGTTTATTTATTACTTGAAAACATATAATTACCTCTCATAACCATTTTTTCAAATTTTAAAAATCTAGCAATCGGAATAACTACTGTTTGCCTTGGATCTTTACGCGTAGAGGCAACAACAACTGCTATGATTTTACCCTCGAAACAACTAACGACAGCTGATCCAGAGGTGCCGCCAGGCACTTCCCCGCTCAACATTCGAACCACGAACTTACTGCCTTTATTATAATCTACTTTATGTACGTACCCATAAAAAAAATTACTAACAAAATCAGATGGGGCTCCCGCACTTAAAATACATTCCTTTCTACCGGGTCGATTGCGTGATAATGGCAATATTGGGATATGTTCATCCAGCTCTGCTTCCAAAATTGCAAAATCATCACCCATCTCCTGATATCCGGTTGCGATTAATTTGGCAGAATATGAAAGCTTTGTTTTACGTTTTTTATTTTCTAAAACAATATCTATCTTATCTGCAAATATTTTTACTTTTTCCCACTCTTCATCGTCATCAGATACGCAGTGAGCGGCTGTAATAAATCTGTAAAGATACCCTCGTCTTTTGTATGCAAATGCAGTACAAGTATTTTTTTTTCCATTTTTTGCTGTTATGGTTATTTTCGCAGTTGAAGCTTCCAAGTCTCCAACAATATCCCTATCCACGATATCATTGGGATGACCGCAGCCCAACACAATCAAAACAAAAACTAAGCACACAAATGAAAAAAACATTTTTAACATGATCTCACCTTTCTTTGTTTGTTATTTTGAATGACTTGAATTCAAATCATTGGCTGTAAAGAACAATATCTATTGTAAATTATTAAATAATAATTGTCAAAAAAGACAAATACAAGGTGTACCACAAGGGCATACATAAAATAAATGGCGAAGCCAGAGAGGGTGCCGTGGGGTACAGGGTGAATAATATGTCTATTCAAACCTTAGTGCCTCAATCGCATCCTTCTTTGAAGCTTTTTTAGCCGGATATATTCCAAAAACTAATCCCACAAAGGCAGAAACAGCCAAACCTAAAATTGCCGCACTTACAGGAAATCTAAATGCAACACCTGTACCCATTGCCTTTGCAATCCCAATTGACCCTATATACGCAAACCCGGCACCAAGCAAAATACCTACTAACCCGCCAATACTAGTCAACAACACCGACTCCATTAAAAATTGAAATAAAATATTTTTATTTGTTGCTCCCAGAGCCTTTCTTAACCCTATCTCGCGAGTCCTCTCTGTTACTGAGACAAACATAATATTCATAATACCTATTCCGCCAACCACTAATGAAATTGCAACCACCACAGACAAAAATATAGTCAGCGCTCCTATAATTGTCTTTATTTGAGAAACCATACCCTCTTGAGTAACTGTAAAAAAATCATCTTTAGACGGATCTGCGATATTATGCATCTCTCGCAAAGTCTTATTTATATCCACAACCGTTGCCTGTACCAATTCCGAGTTCTGTGCCATTACAATTACTTCGTGATAATAGTCAATCCCGAGAAGATATGTCTGTGCTGTTGAATATGGCAATAATACCATATCGTCAACATTAAAAAATCCCACTTGTCCTCTGGGAGCGATAGTCCCAATTACTTTAAAGTTTTTATTCTTAATCTTAATATTTTTTCCAATGGCATCTGAGCCTCCAAAAAGTTCATTTTTAACTTTTGCGCCAATTATAGCCACGTTTGATTTTTGTTTAATATCATTTTCATCAAAAAATACACCTTCATCCGGGTACACATTGAACATATTTTCCATTAAACTAGCTGTCCACCCAAAGATTACCGGAGTATAAGTTTCTCCGGCATAAGAAACGCTTCCAGGAACAATTACAGCTGGCGCTATATCCTCTAAATAAGGAACATTATTGCTCTGTTTTAGGGCCTCTATATCCCGCGTTTTCAATGAATTAGACAAAAGAGATCCGGCAATGTCAGTTGGACCTTTTGGTTCTTTTCCCGGACGTATAACAATCATTTCCGCGCCCATTCCACCAATTTCACCCAAAATCATATTCTCCGCAGTCTTTCCCACAGACATTACTATCATAATTGACGTAATGCCAATCACAATCCCCAAAATTGTTAAGACCGACCTTAACTTATTGGTCTGTAATGATATTAATGCAATTTTTAATGTGTTGCCTGCTTGCATAAATTATTTTTTGTGGTTATTGGTGCTTATATCATATTCGATTTTTCCATCCTTGATATGAATAATTCTGTCGGCATGCTCGGCAATTTCTTTTTCATGAGTTATTATTATAAGAGTATGCTTTTCTTCTCTATTTAATTTGTCAAATATCGCCATAATAGAATCTCCTGTTTTTGTATCCAAATTTCCAGTTGGCTCATCAGCAAAAATAATCTGTGGATTCATAATAAGAGCACGAGCAATTGCCGTGCGTTGTCTTTCTCCGCCGGACAGCTGAGAGGGATCATGTCCAATCCTGTGGGACAAGCCGACAGATTCAATCGCTTTTATGGCCATACTGTTCCATTCTTTTTCCGAAATATCAGAATACATAAGGGGTAATTTTACGTTTTCCAATATATTTGTTCTAGGAAGCAAATTAAAAGATTGAAAAACAAAACCCATTTTTTTATTTCTAACACTGGCAAGTTCCTCTTCCGAATAATCATCTATTGTTTTTCCTTCAAATTTATATTCTCCCTCAGTGGGCCTATCAAGAAAACCAAGAATATGTAATAACGTTGATTTGCCCGATCCAGATGGTCCAATAATTGCAATAAATTCCCCCTCCTCTACATCTAAAGAAACCCCTTGGAGCGCGGGGGTTTCAAGATCATCTATAGAATATCTCTTTTTTAAATTATTTACTTCAATTAAAGGCATATATTCTATTCCATAAAAGTAATAACATAATCGCCTTCTTTTATACCCTCCACTATTTCAATTTGACCATCAGATCCCCTCAGCCCAGTTGTTACCACAATATCTTTTACCTCCCCATTGTCTAATATTTGAACTATTTGATTCCCATTTTTTCTAATTAGGGCTCTTTGAGGTATGGCAATAATGCTTTCTCTGCTCTCTGTTAGTATCTCCAAATCTGCCGTCATGCCAGGCTTAACTAATTGAGCATTATTCAAAAATTGTAATGTAGTTTTGTATGTCGCCACGCCTTCAATTGTCTTCTCTGCCGGATCAATAAATACTACAATCGCCTCAAATATCTGATCATCTCCATAAGCGTCAAGCGTGACAGACGCGACATCTCCTATTTTAACTTTGGAGATGTCAACTTCAGGAATATTTGCTTCAATTTCAAATTCAAATTCAGAGATTATAGAAATAACCGTTGTCTGCGCCGTTACTATTTCACCTTCCTTTGCATTTTGTTTTGTTATAATTCCATTTATTGGAGCTAGTACAATCGTCTTGTTAAGTTTTGCCTGCGCGCTAGAGACACTAGCCTGTTTTTGTTGTATAACTGCTTCTTGAGAGCTAATGTTTGCCTGCGCTTGCAATACTTTTGCTTTTTGCGCTTCTATTTGTTCGTCCGTATAACCGGCTAATTTTAAATCCAGTTCTTCTTGAACTGTTTGCAAACTAAATTCAGCATTATCGACGCTGGATTGAGCTGTATTTATAGAATCTTGATTAGTTATTTTTTGAGAAGAAATGAGCTGTTGTTGACTGCTTATGTTTGAAATGGCGGTATTAACATTTGTTCTAGCTGTATTTAAATTTGTTTTGTAAGTATTTAATGTACTTGCAGTCAAATTTGTGTCGCCTTCCAGCACATCTCCAACCAAATTTAAAAAATTCCGCACAATAGAGATGCTATTTTTACCAACGACTAAGGCATTATCATAATCTTCATTTGACTGATGCGCCACATCTATTTCACTGCGCAAATCGGCTAAGGCAATTATTGAATCTCTTCTTGCCAGCAATGCGCTTATTTCTAATTGAGAATTATTTGGTTCAAAAGAAAAATCAATGTTTGCGCTTCCGGTAAACAAAGCATCGAGTTGTGTATTTACAGCATTGTCTGCCTTAGAATAGGCCTCATTTAAAATATTTACGACGCCATCATAAAGATTGTTTAATTCAATATCCGCTTCATCTTGTTCATCTTGCAAATTTATTTTGGCATTATCTAGAACAGATTTAGCGTCATTTACTTTTGTCTGCGCTATTTTTATTTCTTCTGATCTGGTTCCGCTATTCATTTCATTTAACTTTGCCTGTTCAACCGCAAGCGCTGCCTTGTACTGATCCAGCGTTGCTAGAGCGCCAGATACCTGCGCAAATGCCTGCTTTACATCTGCTTTTAAATCACTGCTATTAAGTTCGGCCAGTTTTTGCCCCACTTCAACCAAGTCACCCACAGCTACATATACTTTTTCTACTTTACCTCCTGTTTCAAATGCCAAATCAACGTTTTTTGCCGATTTTACACCGCCTACCACGCTTACTTCTTGTACAATATCACCGCGCTCAGCCACAATCGTGTCAATTCTGGGCTGTTTTTCCGGCTTTAAAAAAGCGTAAGCAACAATGCCACCAATAGCCAGCAAAAAAATTATTAGATACTTAAATTTTTTTAAAAAAGCCATACAAGATAATTATTTACCAAGTCCAAGCAATTTTTCTAATTTTGCTTTATCAAACCCAACAACAATTTCCCCATCAATTACAATCACGGGCACTCCCATTTGCCCGGATTTTTCTGTCATTTCCTCAGCTTTTGCTTGATCTTCGGCTACATTATAGTCTGTAAATTCTATATTATTTTCTTTAAAATACTCCTTTGCTTTGTGACAATATGGACAGGTTGGCGTTGAATATATTTCTACTTTCATATATTTTAGAATTTAGAATCTAGAATATGGGATCTAGAATGGTAAATTAAAGTTTAATTATTAATTGTTGATTGCTTATTTCTTACTCTGCTTAATTTGCCTATTCTGCTTACTCTGCTTCAATACCGGGTGCTGGCCAAATTGTCCGCGCAAGGCTGACACTACTTTCCCGGTATAGCTTGGATGCTTCTGTGAACGCAGCCTAAACTTATATGCCTCACTTATTACTTTGTCTATTACTTTCATTTCTTTGGCTGTCTTAACTGTCCATTGCCCTTCTCCGGAATGATGGACCTGCCCGCTTATCTTGGCTAGGTCTTCTCCATAGAGATCATACGCCTCCCTAAGCCACCTGATAAGGCTAGACTCTATTACGCTGCCATTATTATATACATCAGATACCTTGGTCAAATCCAATTTATACTTTGACTTTTTCATTATGGCAAATCCTTCCGCTATCGCCTGCATCATACCATATTCTATCCCATTATGCACCATTTTTACAAAGTGTCCCGCACCAACACCCGGAAAAAACTGGTAGCCATTTTCTTGTGCCATATCCCTAAATAATGGCTCAATTTTTTTAAATATTTTTTTATTCCCCCCTATCATAAGACAAGCTCCATTGCGCGCGCCGCCAGGACCGCCGGAAACCCCGCAATCCATATAATGAATTCCGTATTTGCTAACTTTCTTGTGGCGTTTGATAGTATTTTTGTAATATGAATTTCCCCCATCTATTATTATATCCCCTTTCTCCAAATAATTCACCAATCCATCTTTCCCAAAAAGCACCTCATCCACCGGCTTGCCTGCCGGAACCATAAGCCACACAATGCGAGGCGACGTATTTAATTTTTCTACCAATTCTTTTATTGAATACGCCCCGCGCAAACCCTCTTTTTCCATACTTTTTGTTGCATCTTTTGTCTTGTTATATCCGACTACGTCCCATTCATTCTCCACCAATCTTCTGGCTAAATTTGCGCCCATTTTTCCCAAACCAATTATACCAATGCCAGTAGATAACCTAAGTTCTTCATTTTTTTTAAAAAAGTTATCGGCTTTCAACACTATATCTGACTTGTTTTTTTTATAAAAATAAAGTGGAACAGAATTATTTTGCCAAGCATTTATTATCGGATCAGTAAAGCCCCACATATATTTAATTTCATCCTTTGAAACAAACCATGTTTGGTTACCATTAATACAATCAAATAATAATTTTGCGTATTCTTCTATATAGGGAACCTTGCTTTTCTCTTCGTACAACATAAAATCAAAAGACCTGCTCTCAATCGCTGGCGTAAACCCCGGTTCTTTGGCCAAAAATTTAATAGTTATCCCTTGCTTTGGATGAAGGGAAAAAATAACTTTATTTTGCTGATCTTGACCGCTTTGGCATAAGCATGGCCTTGGGTGTTTAAAAGTTACCACTACTTCTTTTTGAACCTTTCCCATCATTTTTCCGCTTTCCATTGTTATTGGCACGCCGCTCCACCTATTATTTTCTAATTCCACATTTATTTTAAAATATGTTTCTATTTTGGAGTTTGCCTTAACACCCTCCACATCCCCATAACCATCATATTGCGCCCTAAAGGTTTTATTAGAGATTTCTTTCGGATTATATACGCGCAAACTTTCCAAAGCTTTGGCTCTTGCTTTTCTTATAGCGTCCGGACTATTGCTTGCGGGCATATCCATTGTAAGCAGGGCTAAAATTTCCAGTAAATGATTTTGCCCTACATCGCGAAGAGCTCCAACACTCTCATAAAATAAACCCCTCTTGTCAACCCCTATTTTTTCCAAAAGCCTCATTTCAATTTTTTCTATATGTTGATTACTCCAATTATGTTCCAGCAAATTATTGGAAAACCTAAAATTCAAAATTCCTTGAACCATCTCTTTGCCCAGATAATGGTCAATCCTGTAAATTTGCTCCTGCTTAAAACTTGATAATAATTTTTCTAAATTTTGAGCAGTTTTTGAGTCTCTTCCAAATGGTTTTTCAACAATAACTCTGGACCACCCCTTTGGTCCGCCACAAGGCTCGCTAAGACCGGTCTTTTCCAAATTTACGACAATATCTTTCATTGAACCGGGCGGGACAGCAAGATAAAATAATTTATTGCTGCAAACACCCCATTGATCATCTATTTGTTGCATGTGCGCAGCCAAGCTGAGATAGTCCTTCCTCTCGCCAAATTTACCTTTCTGAAAATGAAATAATTCTAAAAATTTTTCCATTTCTTTTTCTTTGCCGGATTTTTTGACTAATTCATTCTTTTTTAAAATATCAAAAATAAATTTTTTAAATTCCTTATCTCCATAACCACTGCGCGAAAAACCCAAAACTTTAAACTTACTTGGAAGTTTTCTATTTTTATGGAGATAATATAAAGATGGTGCTATTTTTTTATCCATCAAATCCCCTGTCGCACCAAACACAACTAAAATTGTAGGTTTTTCAAAAATTTTATCCATACTTTGTACTTAAACACTAAACACCCAATTTGCCTTCTGCGTTCATTTTTGCCAGCTCATCATAACCGCCAATCAGCTCCCCATTTATAAAAATCGCGGGGACTGTCATCCAATTGAATTCTTCTATCAGGCGTGCTCTTTCCTCCGGATTAGATTCCACGCTCACTTCTTCAAACTTTATACCCAAAGAATTAAGCAATTTTTTTGCCCTTTCACAATATCCACACGCAGCAGACGTATATATTTTGACATCAAAATCCATAAATTTTATTTTAGACCTAGCTTTTCGTTTACCTTTTCCACAACTTGTTCCAATTTCCAATCTGATTTTATTAGATAGTCATGCACTCCGTGCTCTAGCGCTTCCGCCGTTATGCCTACCTCTGCCAAATTTGTCAAAACAATTACCGGCACCTTTTTTCCGGCCTCGAGCCTTCTTAATTTTTTTAACATTGTTATACCATCCATAACGGGCATAATAATATCAAGCAGTATAATATCCGGTTTTTCTTTGCTAAAAATGTTCAACCCCTGCGCGCCGTCAGATGCCTCCAAGACTTCAAACCCTTCCTTTAAAAACTTATCTTTTATAACCTCTCTTAGCGGTTGATTATCCTCTACCACCAACAAAATCTTCTTATTTTTTGCCATATAATTTTTTCTAATTAAATATTAAATTTTAATTTATCAAAATTCTATACCAACCTCTTTGTGCCCTTTTTTCTTTTCCCCCAAACAAGCGGAAGACTTACAGTAAATGTAGACCCTTTATCTTCAACAGACTTAAAACTAACCTTGCCACCAACGGCGTCCACAATAGACTTTACTATATACAATCCTAGTCCAGTGCCATCTGTGTTAACTTTAATTACATTATCAGCTCTAAATAACTTTGTAAACAATTTTTCTTGTTGAAATTTTGGAATGCCTATACCGGTGTCGCTTACTAAAATGAAAAGTTTTTTATTTTTCTGAGAAATTTTTATTCTTACTTTTCCTTTTTTTGGCGTATACTTGACAGCGTTTGAAATGAGGTTCTGTAAAACTATATTTGTCAAATTAACATCAACACTCACCAGCGGGCACTTGCCAACACAATTATATTTGATATCTATATTCTTCTCATTTATAATCGGCTCAAATTCCTTTAAGGCCTTTTGTACAAGATCAGAAATACTGGCCATTTCCGGCTCAATCATAAATGTACCAAGCTCTATGCGGGAAACATTCAAGAATGAATTTACCAAACTAACCATCTTCTGGCTGCCATTATATATCTCTTTTAAGTAACTTCTCTGTTTTTTTGTAAGATCTCCCAGGTTGCCTCCCAAAAGCATTTCCGTATACCAGTTTATCGCGGATAATGGCGTTCGCAATTGATGAGAAGCAAGAGAAACAAACTCTGTCTTAGCCTTGGCAACTCTTTTTTTCTCCGTTATATCTTTTTCAACTCCAACCAAAAAAACCACCTCACCGGCATTATCAAGTATTGGCGAAACACTTAGCCCCGCAATAAATTCTTTTCCATCTTTCCTTTTATTTTTTAGATCTCCGCTAAATCTTTTTTTGTTAATCAAAACCGTATCCCACAATTCTTTATACCACTCTTTTGGCATTAAATCTCCCCACAGTGATCCTATCTTTTTACCTTTTACCTCTTTTATGGTATACCCCGTAAGACTCTCTACCGCCTTATTTGAGTACAGTACTATTCCATCTTTATCGGTTATGGCAATAAAGTCAGATGTATTGTCTATGGCAAACTTGAATTTTTCCAAATCTTTTGCAGAAATCTGTAATCTGTCTATCATTTTACTAAACGCCTTATTTAACTCGCCTATCTCATCTTTACGGTTGATATCTTCCATTTTTACACTCAAATTACCACCAGAGACCTTATTAATTGATTCTGTAAGTTTAACAATCGGTTTGGACAAGTGTTTTGCTACGAAAAATGCCAATAAAATCACTAGGGTTGTCCCTACAAAGCCAATAATCAAAAAATTGTCGATCAATCTATTAATCGGGGAGAGTGCTTCCGCCACACTCTGTTCACTAATTAATGTCCATTTAAAATTCCCGTTCACAATACACATTGATGAAACCAATACCTCTACACCAAGATAATTCTTCCACATACCGGACACCTCTTCACCATCCTCCAAACATTTTCTGACCGGATAAGTATCGGATTTTTGTCTAAAAATTGCGTCTTCTACAAAAAGTGAGCCGCTAATCATAAATTTATCTTCATTGACAAGATATATCTCGCCTGTCTCTCCAAGACCACCCAACTGAGATGTTGCGCCTAATTCCAGAACTAACTTGCCTGTTAATACGTCATCTAAAAGAAGGGCGTCATAGTGGTTAACCAATATGCCTATAGTTTTTTTGGGGAAATCTCTGGTTTGTATTGGCGTACTTATTTCAAGATGATATCTCCCATCTTCTCCAAGAAAAATATCTTTAACAAGAGTTTCATCCCAAATACCTTCAAAATAATTTTTTTTATATAAATTCTCTCTGCCTATCCTTTCAACACTAGTTGATCCAACAATATTTCCATTCAAATCCAGCACATCTATATTTAATAAATTATTATTTAATATTTTTTTATTTCTAATTAAATGAGAATTAAGCGTATCAACCGTATCTAAGGAGCCAGATGCGGATATTTTCTCCAAACTATCACTAATAAAACCATCCGATGCAAAATCAACTGTTCTTGTTTTGAGTGTGTCTAAATAAAAAAATATTTGACCCTCTTTAAATTCTGCAAGAACATTTAAGCTTGACAATGCCAATTCTTGCAATAAATCTCTTGTGTTTAAAAAACTTAAAAAACTAACCAAAAATACAGGCACGACAGTAACCAATAAAACAACAATCAAAAGTTTTTGCCTTATTTTCATATATTTAATTTAATAAAATATATTGTTAAATTAAAAATCATATGGTTATTGTACCATATGATTATGCTTATTAACAGTATATTTTCCAGCTGTTTCTTATTTTTCTATCAATCTTTTCTTTCTATTAAAACTTATCGCAAATCTATGCGCCTCATCACGCGCTTGAATTAATAACATCTTATTATTTTGTACCCAGGCGGTGAAATTTTTATTTTTAGAATCCAAGATAAATTGATTCTTATCTCTTTTTGGACCTTTTGCAATACCTATAACCGGTATAGAGAAATTTTGCTCGTTTAAAACCTTTTTTGCCCTGTTTACTTGCGGTTTTCCTCCATCAATCAAAAATATATCAGGCATTGCCCACTCATCGTGCTTCAGACGACGCCTCAATACTTCTTCCAGACAAGCTACATCGCTCTGCCCCTCTACAGATTTGATATTAAACTTCCTATACTGATCTTTTATAGGTCCATACTGATTGAACACAACCATGCTTCCAACTTTGTCAACCGCGCCTAAATTAGAAATATCATATCCCTCAATCCTAAGTTCCCTGCCCTTTTTTGTTTCTTCTTTTACAAAAGACTTATTAAGCAAAGCGACGTCATAAATTTTTTGTAAAGATTTTATCTGATCCCTAATTCTGGCGGCTTCCTCGTATTCTTTTTTTACTGCTAAATTTTTCATTTGTTTTTGAAGATTTTTTATCAACCTCAATTTATTTCCTTTCAAAAACATTGCCAAAGGACGAATAACCCTCTGCTTATACTCTTGCGCGGTTATTTCTCCGGTGCAGACTCCCAAACATTGCCCAATTTGATAATATAAACACTGGCGTTTTGCATTTGGCTTGCAGGTAGAAATATAAAACAATCTTTGCAATATTTGCAACACAGCCTTTGTCTTTAATCCGGGATAAGGCCCAAATATATGCGAGTACATTTTTTGTTCTTGATTTTTATCTAACTGCTTGCGCTCATGCTGGCGAAAAGTCAAAACTTTTGGATATTTATCCTTGGTAATCGCTATATAATTCCAACTTTTATCATCTTTCCAAGCAATATTATATTTTGGCTTATATTTCTTTATATACTCGCCTTCCAATATAATTGCTTCCAAAATAGAATCAGCCACTATGTACTTTATATTTACTACTTCATAAATCATTTGTTCTATCGGACGCAGATTTTTTTTGCTTTTGGAAAAATAACTTTTTACTCTGTTTTTTATGGAACTTGCTTTTCCAACATAAACCAAGCCTTTTTTATTATAAAAAAGATATATTCCCGGCTTATCGGGCAAATTTTTTAATATTTTATCCATACTTGCATTATTTTTTCAAAACACGCCTCAAATACTTTCCTGTTTCGCTAAAGCCACAGCGCGCCACCTCTTCCGGTGTTCCGGCAATTACCAATTCCCCGCCTTTGTCCCCGCCATCCGGACCCAAATCAATTACCCAGTCAGCGCACTTGATAACATCCAAATTATGCTCAATTATCATAACGGTATTTCCTTTTGAAACAAGCTTGTCCAATACGCTAATAAGTTTTTTAACGTCCGCGTAATGCAGCCCAACAGTTGGTTCATCCAGCAAGTATAATGTTCTGGTAGTATTCCTTTTGGCTAACTCACGGCTCAATTTTATTCTTTGCGCCTCTCCGCCTGATAAAGTTGTAGCCGACTGCCCCAAACGCAGATACCCCAAACCAACCTCTTTCAACATATCCATCTTATCGCTTATGGTTGAAATATTTTTAAAGAAATCCACGGCTTCATTAACCGTCATTTCTAATACTTCTGAAATATTCTTTCCATCGTAGTGAATAGATAATGTTTCATTATTAAAACGTTTTCCACGGCAGACATCACAAACTATCTCCACACTGGGCAAAAAGTGCATTTCTATTTCCAAGACTCCCCGGCCTTCGCAGTTTTCGCAACGCCCACCAGGGCGATTAAAACTAAAACGCCCAACTTTGTACCCCTTCATCCTTGCTTCTGCCGTGGCGGCAAAAAGTTCACGAATATAATCAAAGGCTTTTGTATATGTAACCGGATTTGAGCGAGGCGTGCGGCCAATGGGATTTTGATTTATCCGAATGATTTTATCAATATACTCCGTCCCTGTTATTTTTGTATGCTTGCCCACTTTTTTCTTGGAATGATTCAATTTATTTGTAACGGCTCTATACAATATTCGGTTCATCAAGGTGGATTTACCGGAACCGGAGACTCCAGACAAACAAACAAAACGCCGCAATGGTATTTCTACATCTATGTTTTTTAAATTATGCTCTTGCGCGCCTTTTATTTTTATTTTTGCGGTAGAACTGTCAACTTTTTTGCGCTTGTCCGGCACAATTATTTTTTCCTCACCGCGCAAATATTTTCCGGTTATTGATTCGCTTGGCGTGCCAATAGTTTTGCAGCCAAGCTGTTGCGCTTCAAGATTTTTATTATTTAATAAACTATCCAAACTTCCTGAATACACCACGCTGCCTCCATGTTCTCCCGCGCCGGGACCGATATCAACCACCCAATCGCTATTTCTGATAGTATCCTCATCATGCTCTACCACAATAATTGTATTCCCTATGTCACAAAGATTTCGCAAAGTCTTTACCAGTTGATCATTATCTCTCTGATGAAGCCCGATTGTCGGCTCGTCAAGCACATACAATGCCCCCACAAGTTTTTGTCCGACTTGTGAAGCCAGCCTGATTCTCTGCGCCTCTCCACCCGAGAGCGTTCCCGCCTTGCGGTTTAATGTAATATAGTGCAAGCCAACATCAAACATAAAGTGTAGCCTGTTTTGTATTTCTCGCAAAGCCGCGCTAGCTATTTCTTTTTGTTTGGAATTTAATTTGCCCTCAAGCGTGATAAAAAAATCACTGGCTAGTCCTATAGTCAAATCAGTAATTTCCCAAATATTTTTTCCTCCTATTTTCACGCTTAGGGCATTGTTATTCAGCCTCTTTCCATTGCATTTTGGACAATCCTCTTCGCTAAAAAGAGTTTTGGTCCCAAGCCCGGTGCAATAATCACAATAACCATATGGACTGTTGAAGCTAAACAAACGAGGTTCTATCTCGGGAAAACTAAAACCATCTCTTGGACAAGAATATTCTGTGCTATAAATTCTTTCCTCAACTTCGACCGAAGAGTTCTTTACAGTACAAAGCCCATCCGACAAGTCTACCGCTTGCTCTATTGCTTCTGCCAATCTTTCCCTTTTATCTTTTTGCTTTTTCAATTCTGACGCATTAAACTTATCAACCAAAACCTCTATTGTATGCTTTTTGTTTTTGCTAAGTACCAGTCTATTTTTTAAACTTTTTATTTTTCCATCCACTCTCACATGCAAAAAACCGGAGTTATACAAATCATATAACATCTGATGATACTCCCCTTTTCTACCTCTGACTACCGGAGAAAAAATCATAATTTCTCCATCATCGGTTAAATTAATAATACGCTCATATATTTCGTCAGTGGTCATCTTTTCTATTTTATTATTACAAATTGGACAGTGTGGCTGGCCGATTCTGGCAAACAAAACACGCAGATAATCATAGATTTCTGTAATAGTCGCCACAGTAGATCTGGGATTGGCTCTGTGCGCTTTTTGATCAATTGATATCGCCGGAGACAAGCCTTCTATTTCATCCACATCCGGCTTGTTCAAACCGCCAAGAAATTGACGAGCGTAGGCAGACAAACTTTCTATGTACCTTCTCTGGCCTTCGGCAAAAATTGTATCAAAAGCAAGCGAAGATTTGCCCGAACCCGACAATCCCGTAAACACCACCATTTTATTGCGCGGAATCTCCAAATTTATATTTTTTAGATTATGTTCACGCGCGCCTTTGATTGTTATTTTTTCTTGCATAGAGATGTTTTAATTGTTTTAGATGTTCAAAATGTTCTAATGTAATGATTAATAGTTGAAATTATCATTTATAACAAGCGAAGCGATACAACATTTAGAACAGTTATAACATCCAATACCTCAAAACCCCCTCAAAGTTATTCACTATAGGGGTGCTAAGTCAATTAGTATAATCCGATTTTATGGATTAGTCAAGTTAGAATTTTTACCAATTGGGGCTATTGACATTGGGGTATTCCACCAGTATCCCATAACAGCATATGTAACAAATCCGCAGACCTTTTAACCCAAGTTAAAAGAGCGAGGACCAGTGGAATATGCTGTTATTGGATACACAGAGGGTATTTCACAAATTATGGTTTACTGATTATAAGGAAACACTTCCGCCAGAGGCGGACATGTATCCAGACTTAGTCGGGACTATTTACTAATTACTAACAAACCTACTTCACATCCTGCAAATCATGATGCCCACTTTCTCTCATTCCACCTTGTGTAATCTGAACAAATTCTGTATTCTTTTGCAACTGAGAAATAGTCAGAGAATTTGTGTAGCTCATTCCGGATTTAAGACCTCCTACCAATTGTCCAAGGATTTCTTCCAACGGTCCTTTGTAAGCGACAACCGATTCCACGCCTTCCGGGACAACTTCCTTTAGGCTTTTGTTTTCTTGATCAACTTTTTTTCGCCTCTGCGCAATCGCAAAACTAGCGCTTCCCCGGCAAACTTTGTATTTCTTATCTCCCCTTATCATTACAGTCCCCGGACTCTCAGACACGCCGGCCAATAGTCCACCGAGCATAACTGTATCTGCGCCGGCACCAATCGCCTTTACAATATCGCCTGATTTTTGAATTCCGCCATCTGCTATAATCGGCACGTCATATTGTTTGGCCACCTCGGCGGCTTCCATTACAGCCGATAATTGTGGCACCCCACAGCCTGTAACTATGCGCGTGATGCATATAGTCCCCGGACCAACCCCCACCTTTATCCCATCTACTCCAGCCTCGCACAAATCCCTGGCCGCGGCTCCTGTGGCGACATTACCGGCAATCAACTGTACGTCACCGCAAACATTTCGTACTTTTGAAATTGCCTCCATCATTAAATCAGAATGTCCATGAGCAATATCAATTACCAAAACATCAACACCGGCTTTTATTAATTCTTGCGCTCTTTCTATGTAGTCGCCCTTTACCCCGATAGATCCGCCAACAATTAATTGACCTTTGCTGTCTGTATTTGCCAGCGGGTATTCCTCAATTTTGTGAATATCTCCCGCTGTTATCATCCCCACAATAGCATCATTCTCATCAACCAATGGAAGTTTTTCTATTTTATGTTCTGCAATTTTTAATTTTGCCTCATCAAACGATGTATTTTCATTCCCCACAATTAATTTTTCTCTTGGCGTCATTACATATTTTATCAAGGCAAAATCATCGGCAAAAATTAAATCACGCTTGGTTGCCAATCCCAATAGACGCCCGCTGTTGTCTACTACCACCAAGCCCTTAACTTGTTTTTCCTTTGCAAAACGCTTGGCATCTCCCACTCTAATATCGGGACTGATTGTATAGGGATCTTTGATAATAAAATTCTGCGCTCTTTTTACTCTTTTTATTTCATCCGCATTCTCTTCAATAGTCATAAACCGATGGATAAATCCTATCCCGCCATACCTTGCCATGGCAATAGCCATTTCAGACTCTGTTACAGTATCCATATTAGAACTCACCACCGGAATATTTAAATTTATTTTTTTTGTAAGCCTGGTTTTTGTATTTGCTTGACTGCGAGAAGACAAAGAAGACCTCTTTGGAACGATTAATACATCCCCGTATGTTAAAGACAGTGGTATATTTTTCATATAAAATAATTTAATTATTTTTTATTTTGTAATTTATTTAATTCAACTATTTCATCACGCAATATGGCGGCCAATTCAAACTCTAGCTTATTGGACGCCTCCCGCATCTTTTTTTCTTTGTCTTTTAAAATCTCACCAATTGATCTGCCATCCCCCGCCAAATCTAATTCTAAAATATCTTTGGCTCGTTTATGCTTTAATGTTTTTATGTTTTTATGTTTTGATGAATCTATTCCGAATTCTTCCAAAATATTTTTTATATTTTTCTTTATTGTCTGTGGAGTTATTCCGTGCTTTTTATTATACTCCATCTGGATTTTACGACGGCGCTGTGTTTCATCAATCGCTCTTTTTATAGAGCCGGTTATATTATCCGCATAAAGAACAACCTGTCCATTGACGTTTCTGGCCGCTCTGCCCATAGTTTGCACCAAGCTGGTTTCACTGCGCAAAAATCCTTCTTTGTCAGCATCCAAAATAGCCACCAACGACACTTCCGGCATATCCAAGCCTTCGCGCAAAAGATTCACACCTACAATAACATCTATTTTGCCGGTCCGCAAATCATTAATAATCTGTATTCTTTCAAGCGTTTTTATCTCGCTATGCAAATATTTTACCTTTACTTTTTTGTCTTTCAAATAGTCCGAGAGATCCTCTGCCATCTTTTTTGTTAAGGTTGTAACCAAGACTCTCTCTTTTTGTTTAATTCTCTCATCTATCCTAATCAACAAATCTTCTACCTGAGATAAATTTTTCTCTGTCCTGAGAGAATCCGAAGGGTATTTTAATGTTTTTATGTTTTTATGTTTTGATGGTGTTATCGGCTTAATTATTACTTCCGGATCAACTAAGCCGGTTGGACGAACGATTTGTTCCGCGACCGATTCACTTTCTTTGATTTCGAAATTAGATGGAGTAGCTGACACAAAAATTGTTTGCCCAATACGCTCATAAAATTCATCAAATTGAAGCGGTCGGTTTTCCCGCGCACTTGGCAAGCGAAAACCATGCTCTATCAAAGTGTTTTTTCTTGATCTGTCTCCGTTAAACATCCCGCCAATTTGCGGAATCGTAACATGAGATTCATCAATTATTGTAAGAAATTTTTTTGAGGAATGCTTAAAAAAATCCAAAAGGGTAAATGGTGGCTCGCCCTCAGCTCTTCCGTCAAAGTGGCTGGAATAATTCTCAATACCATTGCAATAGCCAACATTTTTTACCATTTCCAAATCATATTTTACCTTTCTCTTCAATCTTTCATACTCCAAAACCTTTTCATGTTTTTGAAAAAAAAGAAGATGTTCTTCCAATTCTTTGTTTATACTCTCAAAAGCACGCTCTCGCGCCTCCGGGCCGGCGACATAATGCTTGGCTGGAAAAAACCACGCATCTTTTAATTCATTTATTATTTTCCTAGTAATTGGATCAACCAATTCTATTTTATCTATTTTTTTGCTAATTTCAAAACGGTATATTTTTTCTTCATTTACCGGCATTATTTCAAAAACTTCTCCCCGCATACGAAATGCACCCCGTTTTAAATCAGAATTTGTTCTTTCAAATTGCATTTCAATTAACTGAGCCAGCATTCCTTTTCTATCCAGAGCTTGCCCGTTTTTCAAATGTAATATCGCTTTTTCGTATTCTCTCGGCGAACCTATATTATATATACAAGAAACTGAGGCCACCACAATTACATCTTTGCGAGTCAAAAGAGCTTGAGTACAGGCATGGCGCAAGCGGTCTATTTCTTGATTTATCTGTGCTTCCTTCTCTATATATGTATCGCTGTTTGGCAGATATGCCTCTGGCTGATAATAGTCATAATAACTAACAAAATATTCAACAGCGCTATCTGGAAAATACTCGCGAAATTCATTGCAAAGCTGCGCCGCCAGCGTCTTATTATGCGCAATCACCAAAGTAGGCACTTGCATTTTTTCTATTACATTTGCAATTGTAAATGTCTTTCCCGACCCTGTTACACCAAGCAAAGTCTGTCTGTTCATATTTTTTTGCAAACCGGAAACAAGCGACTCTATCGCTTTTGGCTGATCTCCCTCCGGCTTATATTTAGATTTCAATTTAAATTTCATATACTGAGCAAAAAATGCTTTTTTAGTGGTTCGTATAGGCACAATAGCCCCCAACCAGCCCATATATTATCATAATATTATATTAATACAAAATAAAAAACCCGCGTCAATTACATTCCAAGTTGGAATTATATTGACACGGGTATAAACAAATCCTCCTACATATCTTTCATTTCTTTGGTAATCGCGACAATCAACCTGCCAAATGGCCCCTTCGCGCGATTACCGGCTTCTTTGACCTCTTCATGAGACAATGGAATCGCCGAACCAAGCCCCGTTCCCATATTGGTAACTAACGCAAGATCCAGCACTCTGGCTCCCATGTGAACAGCGGCAATAACTTCGGGAACAGTGGACATAGTAGCCACATCAGCGCCGGATCTAGCCATAAAATTTACTTCACCCTCACTCTCGTAAGTTCTGCCTTGTTTGAAATATGACACACCCCGATGCAGAGAAACCCTTTCCTCCAAAGCGCACTTCTTTGCCAGCGCCAAGAAATCCGCATCATAGGCGCTCCCCATTGGAGTAAATTCTTTACCAAGTTTTGGAATCCCGTACCCAGCTGTCGGATCGGGACAATCCAAGCCAATATGGCTGCGAACTGCCACAATATCGCCAACCTCCAAATTCTTGGTAACTGCTCCCACGGCATGCGTCAAAATCAACTTTTTACACCCAAGTTTAATCATGACACGAGTAAGAAAAACCACATCATGAACATTGTGACCATCATAGAGATGAGTCCGCCCCTGCAACATGGCAACAGGCACGCCACCAAGTTTACCCCACCAAAGTCGTCCTTTGTGTCCGTCTGTTTTGGGTTGCCTGCCGAAAATAATATCAGAATATGGAATTGATTTAGAATCAATAAGAAGCTCTGTCAAATGTCCGAGGCCTGATCCCAGGGTAATAACTACACTAGGAACAAAACCCCCCATTTTATTTTCATTTTTCAAATCTTCAACTGCCACTTCCAAGTTAAGAACTACATTTTCGCTCTTCACAAGAATCCTCCTACTGCCAGATGTTGAGATAAACCATTTTACCTATTTTACTGATTTATTTACTATTGTCAACAGACCTTGACAAAAGCCCGTTTTTATGCTATATTATCCGGTCTTATGAAAATAAAAATCAAGTCTACAATACTAATAATTATAGTGGTGATAACCGCCATTTTTGCATACCCAAACACGGCCTCAGCCATGGACTACAAAACCGGAGATATTGTTACTGCCGGCAATAACTCAATTGTATATTATATAGCTTCCGATAGTCATAAATACTCATTTCCAAATGAGTCAATTTTTCTTACTTGGTACAAAGATTTTTCAGGAATTAAAAAAATATCCACTAGAGACATGATAAGAATTCCATCCGCCAAAACACAAATGACCATCAAACCGGGGGTAAAATTAGTAAAATTTCCAAATAGCCCAAAGGTTTATGTGGTTGAGCCAGGAGCTTTGCTTCGTTGGTTAAAAAGTGAAAAAGTTGCCGGATGGTATTATGGAAAAAATTGGAATGAAGAAATAATTACTTTAGACTTAGGGCAGTTCAAAAATTATACTTTTGGACAAGATTTGGATATTGGAGACCAATTTTCAAAAACAAGAGCTGTTGTTAGCGTATATGATGCCAATGCTGAATTAGAAAACAGAGAAGTTTTGATATTTAGACGCCAAAGCGCATCATTGAGCAATTACACTAATACTCCGACACTAAAAACATTGAGTGAAAACCTAAAAGCCCGCCTGCAGCCAGCTTTTAATTACTCGATAAATTCATACAAACTAGATGCAAAATACGAAGAAGATGTATTAATTCTTAATCCCGTGCCATATGATACGGAAGCAACCGTTTATGTTAATGGAACCCCTCTCAAAAAAGGAGTTGCAATTAATCTAGAATTAAAGATTGGAACAAATATTTTTGTCATAAAGGTTGCGCTGTCAAATAATGAATCTATAGTTTATTATCTTGAGGTTGAAAGAGAAAGCCCAGATGATAATCCTTTTCTAAAATCAATTACTGAAAACTTAAAGGATACTCTGTCCCCAAAGTTCAATTCAGGCGTATACGAATACGAAATTTCAGCCAAATATAACGAAACGGCTATAAAACTTACTGCAATTGCGCAAGATGCCAAAGCAGATATTATTATAAACGGAAAAAATCCAATCGACAGTTACAAACAGACAGAAAATATAATGCTTGATATAGGAAAAAATGAAATTGAGATAAAAGTTAGAGCCGAAAACGGACGGACAAAAACTTATAAACTTACAGTTTATAGAAGGCAATATCCGGAAACCGGATCAACTAACCTATTATCTCTAACCGAGAACTTGGACGCAAATATGAGTCCTGGATTTTATCCAAATATGACGCGCTATTTTTTGCGTGCCAAGAATAACGAAGATAATGTAAGCATAGTGGCAAAAGCAGTAAACAAAGACGCCAGCGTATATATAAATGGCATTAAAACTACCTCAAAAAAAGTATACTTAGAAGAAGGAGAAAATGAAATAAATATAGTTGTAAAAATTGACGGCGGATTTGAAAAAAATTATCTATTGTCTGTTTATAGAAACAGCCTGTAATTTTACAAAACCAACAAACTTGACAAAATAATATTTTTATAGTTTATTAATCACAATGTTTCAAACACACCCAAAAGGAGAGGCGCAAAATGACCCACGAGGAAATTAGAATAGCCCTCAAGATTGAAGACAAAAATACAAAAGAAGTCCGCCTCTTTGAGGCAGTCGGATTCCTAAAAAAAAGAGGTTGTGTCAAGGGCGACGAAATGCTCTCTCGCACCGAGAGAGAAAACAATGGCGCCATCAAAGAGGAAGATACTAATTTCTTTTTGGAAAACAGCCACCAGCTGCCAAAGGAGCTTAGGGATTATTTCTTGGTAACCAGTCAGCGCAATCCCAACCGTCCTCTCCAAATCTTGTTCTTTTACTGGCATCATCGCAAATGGCGCCGATCTTGGCGCCAGCTTGATAACGCTTGGAGCCGGTACTGCCTCATCGTGCGTCGTTGCGCATAAAAAAGCGCTTGCCTGTCGGCAGACAAGGAACCGAGAATCAATTCCGACCAAGTCGGTAAATATTCTTCGGTTCCTTTTATTTTAATTTAACCTTTTTAAGCCGCAAAGCATTCAAAACCACTGACACGCTGCTAAAAGCCATAGCGGCAGCGCTGATTTTTGGATTTAAAAATCCAAAAGCCGCAATTGGAACTCCGACACTATTATAAATAAATGCCCAAAAAAGATTTTGTTTTATATTTCTCAAAGTGGCCTCAGAAAGCGCTATTGACTCAGATGCTTTTAACAAATCTCCTTTTACCAGCACCACATCTCCGGTCTCCACCGCTACGTCAGTTCCTGTCCCCATGGCAATTCCTACTTGGGCTTGCGCAATCGCCGGCGCGTCATTTATCCCGTCGCCCACCATTGCCACGTACTCTTTCTTTTCCTGTAATTCTTTTATAATACTTACTTTGTCCTCCGGCATCACCTCGGCTCTTACCTCATCAATTCCCACTTGGCCGGCAATTTCTTTTGCTACCACTTTGTTGTCGCCGGTTAGCATTATTGTTTTTATTCCACGCTTTTTTAAATTTTTTATTGCCTCAATTGAGGTTTCCTTAACTCCGTCCTGCACTGCAAAAAATCCAATAAATTTTGAATCTTCCGCAAAGCCGATAATTGTAAATCCTTTTTGACCATAATTTTCAACTTCTTTTTCATTCTCTTTAATTTCTACTTTATTTTCCTTCAGAAAATTTATACTCCCGATGCGATAAAGCTTTCCATTAAGTTTGCCGGCAATCCCTCTGCCGGTAACAGCCCCCACATCTACCAATGCCAACTCTTTCACGGTGTTATTTTGCTTGCACCAATCTACTATACTTTTTGCCAATGGATGCTCTGACTTTACTTCCAAATTGTATGCCACCGACAAAAGTTCTTGTGATTGATTATTGATCGAAACCCATTCCTGAACTTCCGGTTTTCCTTTCGTAATTGTACCGGTTTTATCAAAAGCAACTGCTGTAATTTTGTGCATTTTCTCTAGACTCTCGGCGTTTTTTATCAAAATCCCAA
>Ga0210057_1001649_pt1 | contig 33264 bp, 28 predicted proteins | sample CryGeyCG2114_010_2_FD_183968 | JGI IMG/M metagenome (GOLD analysis project Ga0210057, IMG submission 183968) | Groundwater microbial communities from aquifer - Crystal Geyser CG10_big_fil_rev_8/21/14_0.10 (SPAdes) (version 2) | ecosystem: Environmental > Aquatic > Deep subsurface > Groundwater ... | reverse complement strand
GTAAAACCGATGCTATTAAAAGAGAACTTCAACTTAAGACTGGGTTTGGTAGGGGATATCTAAAGAAGAGACTAGCGAGTGATCCTGATATAATAAAGTTGTAAGCGGGATTAGTACATTGGTAGTACATCTGCTTCCCAAGCAGAAGACGCGAGTCCGATTCTCGTATCCCGCTCACTTTATTTTAAACTTTATTTTAAAACCGGGTTTTAAAACATGAAATGGGGCTTGTTTTGGCTCTATTACGTATTACATATCTTTGTTTCACGTGTAACTGAGGTATGGAATAAAGTAGGTTGGTATTTTGGGCTGTATATAAGCCTTCCGTAACCCCCGGGGTTGTAGAGAGTAGGGCTTGTTTTGGGTCTATTAAAAATTGAAAATTACAGCATATTTACTGATGTAGGTCTGGATCTGTGCTACAGGCTCCACTCATTACCAGTGACCATTTTGTAGGCTTCGCCATAAAGACAGTAATCTAGTTCATTTAATTCTCTAAATAGATTCCAAGTGCTGGCTTCTATTTTAGTAGTGGCAAAGTTAACAGATTTGTTAAGATGCGGAATAGTCACGCTTCCATCGGGATTGAAGTTACGACAATATTGATCTAGACGCTCAGTAATACCAACATGAGTAAACTCTTCTAGTGGGCGACCCGCTAGATATTGTGCTTGTAAATTGATTTGCGAATCCAGCTGAATAAACTCCTTAAATGTCATACCTGGCGTAAAATCAGGAGGGAGCTGTCCACCTGTTGCGGCAAGTCCACAGTAGAAATTATAGTGCGATAGGATACGTTTATCTGGCTGTCTTAATACGGTGATATGCTGCGCATTCGGAATAGCAAATTGAGCTGAATTGAAGTGGCCATGAAGGACAGAAAATTCTTCTGGTGGTAACTCCTTCGTTAAAACAGGAGGTAATACTCTATTGGCGCTTTTTCTGGCTAGATTATAAATTAACTGTCCGGTCTTGCTGCCCAATAAAGTATGTTTTATGTTCTCTACAAGGGGTGTGTTTAAGTGCTGATCCTTGATGCTGTCGCCCAAGCAAACAAAGTGACTATTGCCATCTGGTTGGTGCTTATACGAGTATACATTTTCTGCTCCATATACATCCCGATAAAACGCCAGTAAACTGGTTCCGCCAGTTTTTACAGTGTGTACGCTTACAAATTTTTCATTGCCCATAGCAAATAATTTAAATACCTATGTAAAAAGGGTGAGCGTGTAGTATATATCATTTTGTTAGAATAACAACCTATTTATTAGGCATATCATAGATCTAAAGTGATAAAATACTCATATGGCCAACCATCCATCTAACCAACAACTAGCTCAGACTTTTAGTAATGTGGCAGCTGTCTATGAAATCCTAAATGAGAACTTCTTTAAGATTCGTGCCTATAAAAATGCAGCAGAAGCCATTGAGCACTCAAATGAGGAGATAAAAGATATTTGGGAGAGGGGAGCACTTGTTAAAGTTCCAGGTATAGGAGCGAGTATCGCCCAGCATATAGATGAGATATTTAGAACTGGTAAGTGTGATTATGTTGCTAAGGTTCTGGAGCAAGTGCCAGTAACTGCCTTTAAACTACTTGAGTTGCCAGGAATTGGGCCCAAAACAGCAGGCAGACTGGCTTACGAACTAAACTTAACTGACCCTAAAACTCTTTTTGATGAGCTAAAAAAGGCAGCTGCAAATAATCAGATAGCTAACCTTGAAGGATTTGGTAAAAAATCACAGGATGAGATTATTGAATCAATTAGCCGTTTTAAAAGAGCTAGTAAACAAGAAAAGCGTATTCTTTTGGGTAATGCACTACTTGTAGCAGATGATTTTGTTACTTATATGCAACAAAATAAATCTGTGGATGTTATTGAGGGTTTAGGATCACTGCGCCGAAAGAAAGCTACTCTGGGGGACCTGGACTTTGCGGTAGTAACAGATAATCCCAAGGATGTTGTTTTGCACTTTACAACCTGGAGCCAAGCTCAAAAAATATTAGCAGCAGGAGAAAATACTGCACGAATTATCCATGTTTCCGGTATTCAGATAGACATTAAGACCACCTCAAAGGATAAATATGGCTCACTGCTCCAGCACTTTACTGGATCCAAGGAACATAATGTAGCTCTGCGTGAATATGCCCAGAAAAACAATCTATCTCTTTCGGAAAAGGGTATTAAAAACAAAAGTACGGATAAAACAACTAAGTACAGCTCAGAAAAAGATTTCTATAAAGCACTCAATATGGATTGGATCCCACCAGAACTTAGAGAAAATAATGGAGAGATTGAGCTAGCTTTGGTCAACAAATTACCAAAGCTGGTTAAGTTATCGGATATTAAGGGAGATTTACATATTCACTCGGACTTTCCTATCCAGCCAAGCCATGATCTTGGTAGAGACAGTATGGAAGATGTAGTAGAGCAGGCAGAAAAGCTCAACTATACATATATAGCTTTTAGTGAGCATAATCCCAAAAAAACATTGTCAAATGAAGAAAAACTTAAATTGGTAGTAGAGAAAAAGGGTAAGATAGATAAGCTAAAAACTAATCTAGTGGTCTTTAATTCATTAGAAGTAGATATCCTTCCCGACGGTTCTCTCCCCTTAGACAGCAAGACCTTGGCGGAGCTTGACCTTGTTATAGCCTCTCTTCACTCTAGCTTTAGGCAATCAAAAGAAGATATGACAAAAAGAATCCTAAGAGGGCTATCTCATCCTAAAGCAAAAGTAATGGGGCATCCTACAGGTAGGCTAATCCAGGAAAGAGAGGGAGTTGATGCAGACTGGCACAAGATATTTACTTTCTGTGCAGAGAATAATAAAGCACTAGAGATAAACGCAAGTGACAAAAGACTTGATCTACCAGAGGATCTTGCTCGCGAGGCCAAAGAGTATGGAGTAATGTTTGCTCTGGGTACAGACGCTCACTCAAAAGCTGGACTGACAAATATGTCTTTTGGTATATCTGTTGCACGTAGAGCAGGACTTGAAGCTTGTGATATCATTAATACATGGTCACTTATTAAGTTTAAGAAGTGGGTGTATGATATAAGGTAACGGGTCCCGCTTTGCGGGATCTAGAGCTCACTAATCCCTCAGAAGGGATTGTGATTCTAGGAGGTGAGATAATATGAATAACACAGCATTAATATTATTAGTAGCAGGAGTTGTAATAGCAGGATTCATCTGGAATCTATATAACGGTTTAGTTACAGCCAGAGAAAGAATAAAGGAAGCTTGGAGTGGAATTGATGTCCAGCTAAAGCGTAGAGCTGATCTTATTCCTAATCTAGTTGAAACAGTTAAAGGCTATGCTAAGCACGAAAAAGAAGTGTTTGAGAATGTTACAAAAGCACGCTCAGCCATTATGGGAGCGTCTACACCAAAGCAAGCGGCTGATGCAGACAATATGTTAACCGGCGCACTTAAAAGCCTATTTGCAGTAGCAGAAAATTACCCTAAATTGATGGCTAACACCAGTTTTCAAAATTTACAACGTCAGTTAGAAGATACAGAAGATAAGGTAGCATTTGCGAGACAGTTTTATAACTCAAATGTGCTAGACTTCAATACGCAGATAAAGGTATTTCCAAACGTCCTATTAGCGGGTATGTTTGGATTTAGCGCTGTTGAATTTTTTGAAGCAACAGAAACGGAAAAGGGGAACGTTAAAGTTAAGTTTTAAAGCATGAATATTCATCAGCAAATTGCTGGTAACAAGCGTAAAACATACGTCATTATGGCGTTGTTTGTGTTGTTTATTACTACAATAGCTTATGTTTTTGGCGAGGCTAGTGGCTATGGATTAGCCTACGGTGTAATCGCCTTAATCTTTTCCGGACTCACGAGCTTTGGAAGTTATTTTTATAGTGACAAAATGGTTTTGTCTCTCTCTAATGCTCAGCCAGCTAACCGTGACCGTGACTATGATTTCTATACAGCTGCTGAAAACATGAGAATTGCTTCGGGACTTCCTATGCCTAAGCTATATGTTATAGAAGATGAGGCTATTAACGCTTTTGCTACAGGTCGAAATCCTGAGCATGCAGTTGTGGTAGCAACGCGTGGATTACTTTCGCGCTTGGATCGCTCAGACATCGAAGGAGTAGTGGCACATGAGATGAGTCATATAAAAAACTATGACACCAGATTAATGGTAATTGTCTCAATTCTAGTTGGATCAGTTGCGCTTATAGCTCATTTTTTCATGCGAAGCATGTTTTGGGGAAGAGGAAATAGAGATAAAGGAGGAAGCGGAGCGTTTATGATTGTTTTAGCAATAGTCTTTGCGGTAGTTGCTCCAATAATAGCTACACTTATCCAGCTAGCGATATCTCGTCGTCGTGAATATCTAGCCGATGCTTCAGCTGCAAATCTAACCAGAAATCCCGAGGGACTAGCAAGTGCGCTTGAAAAGATCTCGGCTGATAATAGTGTATTGAGCACAGCTTCACCCGCTACCGCTCATTTGTTTATCTCAAACCCATTTAGAGCCAAAGAAGCAAAGAGCTGGTTTACCAACTTTTTTGCCACACATCCTCCCATTGAAGAGAGGATAAAAATACTTAGGGGAATGTAGAATTATCACTCTAGACAAATGAGTGCTAATATGATATTATTTTCTTATGGATCCAAATAAGTTTACACAAAAGTCGCAACAAGCCCTGGCTTTTGCCCAGAAGATTGCGCGTGAGCATAAACATAGTGAAATATCTGATCTTCATCTTTTAGCTGGTCTTTTGATGGAGCAAGAAGGAGTTGTATCAGAAATTTTCTTAAACCAAAAAATTGACCTAAAAGATGTTCTTCAAAAGGTAACAGCTGAAATTGATGATTTTCCTTCCTTATCTGAAGAGCAAGATGTAAATGTGATGTCACAAACTTTGCGAGCGGTCTTATCCGAGGCTGACAAAATTGCAAAAGGCATGGGGGATGAATATATTTCACGCGAACATCTTTTACTTGCAATACTTAGCAAGGGAGCTAAAGGTGAGAGAATCCTTACAAACGTTGGTCTTGAGGAAAATTCTGTAAAGGCAGCCTTAAAAGAAGTGCGAGGAACACAAAAAGTAACTTCACCTAATCCAGAAGGTACATATAATGTGATTGAAAAATTCACGATTGACCTGACAAAACAGGCCCTTGATAACAAACTAGACCCTGTTATCGGCAGAGATGCTGAGGTTAGACGTTTAATGCAGGTGTTAGCAAGAAGAACCAAGAATAACCCTATTCTTCTGGGTGATCCTGGCGTAGGAAAAACAGCAATAGTTGAGGGTATGGCACAGAGAATAGCGAGCAATGATGTGCCAGATGTATTAAAAAATAAGCATATTATTGCGTTGGATATGGCTTCACTATTAGCTGGTGCTAAGTTTAGAGGAGAATTTGAAGAGCGGTTAAAAGCTTTGCTTGGTGAAGTAGAGAAAGCTGAAGGCAAATACATTATCTTTATTGACGAAGTGCATACCTTAGTTGGAGCAGGAGCTGCGGAAGGAGCAGTTGATGCCTCCAATATGTTAAAGCCAGCTTTAGCTCGTGGATCCTTGCGTGCTATTGGAGCTACAACAGTTTCAGAATATCGTAAGTATATCGAGAAAGATGCGGCGTTGGAGCGAAGATTTCAGCCTATAAATGTCGGTGAACCAACAGTTGAAGATACAGTAGCAATTCTTAGAGGACTCAAGGAGAAATATGAATTGCACCATGGAATTAAGATCACCGATGATGCAGTATTGGCAGCAGCAACCCTTTCAGATAGATATATACCAGACAGATTCTTACCAGATAAGGCGATTGATCTTATAGACGAGGCTGCAGCTCGTTTAAAAATTGAGACCCAGAGTATGCCTGAGGATCTGGATAAATTACAGCGTAAAATTACTCAACTTGAGATTGAGCTGCAAGCTGTGAAAAAAGACAAAAACAAGGAATCTAAAGTAACTGAGATAAAGCAAGAGCTAGCTGATCTCAAAGAAAAACAGCAAGGGTTAACGATGCGTTGGGAAGGACAAAAAAAGATAGTATCAAGCGTACAGAAACTGCGTGAACAGCAGGATAAATTGCGTATAGAGCTAGAAAAGGCAGAGCGAGATGTAAAGCTAGAGGAAGCAGCTGAAATTAAATATGGTAAGTTACCAGAGATAGATAAAAAGCTTAAAGAGAAAGAGCAGGAATGGAGTAAGATTCCTGAAGACCAGCGCATACTTCAAGAGAATGTATCAGAAGGAGATATTGCAATGGTGGTGTCGCGTTGGACAGGAGTACCTGTTACCAGGCTTTTAAAATCTGAAGCAAACAAACTTGCTAATCTAGAAAAAGAGTTGCAAGAACAGGTTATTGGACAAGACCATGCTTTAGCACAGGTAGCAAGGGCGGTTCGTAGAAATAGGGCTGGAATATCACAGGCAGGACGACCCGTTGGGGTATTCCTCTTTCTAGGTCCCACCGGTGTAGGTAAAACGGAGACAGCAAAGGCCTTGGCAGAAAAGCTATTTGGAGATAAAAAGCTAATTACTCGCGTAGATATGAGCGAGTATCAGGAGGCTCACACAGTGGCAAGACTAATTGGTGCACCTCCAGGATATGTAGGTCACGATGAGGCTGGACAGCTCACTGAGGCGGTACGTAGAAGACCATACTCGGTTATACTTCTTGATGAAATAGAAAAGGCAAATCCACAGGTCTTTAACATCTTCTTACAGCTATTTGACGATGGAAGATTGACAGATAGTAAAGGGAGAACTGTAGACTTCTCCAACACAATCATTATTATGACTTCTAATATAGGTAGTGAGCTCTGGAAAGAAAATAAAGATGCTTTGGAATTTGAAAAAGAAGTTTTAGATAAAGTCAATTCTACTTTTAAACCAGAGTTTATTAATCGCATAGATTCTATTATTCTTTTTAATAGTCTTACTAAACAGATGCTTTCTAAAATAGTAGATGTAAAGCTAAAGGATGTTTACATTAGATTAGAAAGGCAGGGAATCTCCATAGATATAACACCTGCAGCCAAAAAGTATCTCTCAAAAAAAGGCTTTGATGAGGCATATGGTGCACGTCCATTAGAAAGACTCATTGAAAACGATATTTTAGACGAATTAGCTCTTAAGATAGTAGAAGGAACCATTAAAGAAGGGGATAAGGTCAAAGTAGACTCTAAAGATAGCAAGATTGTAATCTCCTAAATAAGATTATAGGGTTGGACTCTATATAAAGAGTTGGACTCTATAATAGCCTTGCTCAGCTGGTTCAAAGAAGGTACAATGTGGACATGGCGACAACTATCTCACCAGAGGAAGTAAAGCATATTGCTAAACTCGCAAACCTAAAAGTAAGTAACGAGGAACTTGGTAAATACTCAAATGAGCTAAGCGAAACTATTAACTACATGGATATTCTTAATAAACTGGATCTATCTGATGTTAAAATACTAACCCAGATTACTGGCCAGAAGAACAGATTTCGAGAGGATAAGGTTAAGAATTCATTACCAAGGGAAGAAGTTTTAACTGGGACAAAAAATACTTACAATGGATATTTTGTAGTTCCTAATGTATTGGGAGATAAATGACACTTAATAAACTAAATGTTACGCAAGCTAAAAAGCAAATAGCTTCAAGAGATATTACTATTTCAGACTTGGTTCATGATGTACTAAGGGCTATTGATAGGAATAATAAAAATCTCAATGCATTTTTATCTGTAAATAGTAGTGCTCTTTCTGAAGCAGAAAAGCTTGATCAACAACTTTTTAATCACCCAGCAATTCTAGAAGAGAAGCCCCTGTATGGAATACCTATAGCGGTAAAGGATAATTTCTTAACGAAAGGTATTCCAACAACAGCTTCTGCAAAGGTTCTAGAAGGATATATACCCCAATATGAATCAACAGTAACAAGTAAATTGAAGAAAGCTGGAGCAATAATTATTGGGAAAACGAACATGGACGCATGGGCGCATGGTTCAAGTACGGAAGCTTCAGATTTCGGATCCACAAAAAATCCATGGGATATAACTAAATTACCAGGTGGCTCTTCTGGAGGAAGCGCAGCTGCGGTAGCGGCAGACATGTGCTTGGCAGCTATTGGTTCAGAAACAGCTGGATCTATTAGACAACCTGCTGCTTGGTGTGGAGTTGTTGGTATGAAACCTAGCTACGGAAGAGTCTCGAGATATGGAGTAATAGCGATGGCGTCATCTACTGACTCACCGGGACCCATTACAAAGATGGTGGAAGACGCAAGGCTAATTCTATCAGTTATCGCAGGTGAGGACGAAAACGACGCCACAACTATAACAAAAAAATACAAAAGTGACCCAATAAAGCCAAATAAAAGTCTAAAATTAGGAATTGTAAAAGAGTATTTTATGAAGGAGTCAGATCAAGAACTAAATTCTATTGTTGAGAAAGCAATTGGAGTACTTGAAGAACAGGGATACAAGGTGCAGGAGGTGTCACTGCTTGACCCAAAATATGCAATAGCTGTATACACGATTGTACAAAGAGCTGAGGTGTCTTCAAATCTTGCCCGTTATGATGGTGTGCGTTACGGTAATTATCGTGATACTTTTGGGGAAGAGGCTAAAAGAAGGGTGATGACAGGAACACACGTTTTATCCTCTGGATACTATGATGCATACTATAAAAAGGCTCAGCAAGCTCGAAAGTTGATAGTTAATAATTATATTGATGTATTTAAAAAGGTGGATTTATTACTATCTCCCGTAACCCCAACTACTGCATTGCCTATTGGCGCAACAGAAGGACAAGCAATGTTTGGAGAGATGCAAGATGTATTAGTTGAGGCATCCTCGCTTGCTGGATTACCGGGTATTACGGTTCCTTGTGGATTTGTAAAAGGATTGCCGGTCGGTATGCAGATCACAGGCAAATTTGAAGATGAGCAGTCTGTGATGCAGCTAGCTTCACATTATGAATCATTAACTAATTGGAATAAAACTAAAGCAAATGAATAGTAGCACTAAATATATACCAATAATAGGACTCGAGATACATATTGAGCTTGCAACCAAAAGCAAGATGTTTTGTGGTTGTAAGAATGACCCATTTGGGGCAGATAAACCCAATATTTATACTTGTCCAGTCTGTCTAGGACTACCTGGGGCTCTACCTGTACCAAATAAGAAAGCAGTAGATTGGACAATATTGCTTGGCTTGGCATTGGGAAGTAAAATTTCAACAACCTCTAAGTTTGATCGCAAGAACTATTTCTATCCAGATTTACCAAAGGGTTACCAGATATCTCAATATGATGAGCCATTGGCATTAGGTGGTAGGCTTAATGATATCCGTATTACAAGAGCACACCTTGAAGAGGACACGGGTAAGCTTATACACGCGACTGTTAAGAATAGAAAAGTTAGTCTGGTAGACTTTAACCGATCTGGCGTACCTCTTTTGGAGATTGTTACTGAGCCAGACTTGCGATCCGCAGAACAAGCAGTATTGTTCCTAAAGCGCCTGCGGCAGATTGTGCGCTATCTTGGTATCTCAGATGCAGATATGGAAAAAGGAAGCATGAGAATTGAACCAAATATCTCTCTTTCGAGGAATGTACAGAAATTGCCTAATTACAAAGTCGAGGTAAAGAATATTAATTCATTTAGATTTGCAAAAAATGCAATAGATTATGAACTCAAACGCCACCAGGAATTACTTGAAAAGGGCGAAGTTCCCAAACAAGAAACACGTGGCTGGAATGAAAATAAAAATATAACAGTTTCTCAGCGATCAAAGGAAGAGGCACATGACTATAGATACTTTCCTGAGCCAGATATTCCCCCGATGTCTTTTTCTAGATCAGAGATAGAGAGGATTAAATCTTCTTTGCCTGAGCTTCCGCAACAAAAACTTGAGCGATATGTCTCGGAATATGATCTATCCAGATATGATGCTGAGCTTTTAACGGTAAATCGGGAAGTGGCTGCTTGGTTTGAGGAAGCACTTGGTGCATATATACAAACAGTAACCCAAGGTGTGAAGCAGAAGGATAACGTTAAAGCATCGGCGTACGCAAAGGCAGTTTCTAACTGGATAACAGGGGATTTAGCAAACCTACTTAAAAAAGATAAGGCAAAAATTACAGAGATTAGACTACTACCTGGACATCTAGCAGAGCTTTTGTACTTGGTAGATAAAGGCGAAATCTCTTCAACAATCGCTAAACAGGTGTTTGGTGAAGTATATGCTACTGGTGTAGCTCCTTCAACTATAGTAGCAGAGCAAGATCTAGGGCTAGTTCAGGATAGTTCAGCCTTGGATGAAGTAGTATCTATTGTTGTAAAGGAGAATAAAAAGGCAGTGGATGAGCTAAAGGCGGGTAAGGTATCAGCAATTGGGTTTCTAATTGGCCAAGTGATGTCAAGAATGAAGGGAAAGGCAGATCCTAAACAAGTAAAACAGCTTATTAATAAGAAACTGAATATTTAATTGATGTCGAAATTTGTTCATTTACATGTCCATAGCGAATACTCACTTCTGGATGGTTTAGCCAAGATCCCAAAGCTACTTGCACGAACTAAAGAGCTAAAGATGGATGCAATAGCTTTAACCGACCATGGAGCGATGTATGGTGCCTACAATTTTTACCGTGGAGCTACTGATTCTGGTATTAAACCAATCATTGGTTGTGAAGTTTACCAGGCTGAAAATTCTATTTATGATCCTCCACCCGAAGGTAAGAAAAAGGACAGATTTCATTTACTGCTTCTAGCCAAAAATGAGACTGGTTATAAGAATCTGATGAAGCTAACCTCCATAGCACATCTGGATGGATTTCATTATAAACCCCGTATAGATATGGATATATTAGCTAAGTATTCTGAGGGTTTAATCTGTCTTTCAGGATGTCTACAGAGTCTGCTAAGTCAATACATACTGCATGAGGAGAATAAAAGAGCAGAAGAGTTAGTACAGAAGTTTATGAAGATTTTTCCTCAAGACCACTACTATCTTGAGTTGCAACGTCACCCTGGCTTAACAGAGCTTAATAAAGTAAATGATAAGCTGCTCGAGTTTTCTCGCACCTACGGTGTTCCAGTTGTTGCTACTAATGATGTTCATTATCTTAAAAAGGAACATGCAGAAGCTCAAGAGGTATTGTTGTGTATTCAGACTCAAAGGACACTGCTTGAGAAGAATCGCCCATTATCTATGATAGATATACCAGATTTTTATCTTAAGTCAGCTGAGGAGATGCAGGAGTTATTCCAAGATTTACCCGAAGCAATTGAAAATACAGTGAAGATTGCAGACATGGTGGATATAAAAATACAGGAAGGAGAGTTAATTCTACCTCCGTTTGAGGTACCAGATGGAACAAGACCCAGAGATTATCTTAGAAAGATAAGTAAGGAAAAACTACCCACTAAGTACAAGGATCTTAACAAGGTAGTAACCGATAGATTAAAGTACGAACTCGATGTCATCATAAGTAAGGGTTATGCAACTTATTTTTTGATAGTGGCGGATTTTGTAAATTGGGCAAAACAGCAAGGTATTGGAGTGGGTCCAGGGCGAGGTTCTGCAGCGGGATCCCTAGTGGCATACATACTTGGCATCACTGCTCTTGACCCGATTGATCTTGAGCTTCCATTTGAGAGATTTTTAAATCCAGACAGACCGTCACCACCAGATATTGATCTAGATTTTGCAGACGACAGACGAGATGAAGTAATTGGCTATGTTGTAAAGAAATATGGAGAGGAGCATGTGGCTCAGATAATTACATTTGGATCTATGGAAGCTAGGCAAGCAATTCGGGATGTTGGGAGAGCACTTGGGATGCCATACTCTCAGCCTGATCGAATCGCCAAAATGATTCCACCAAACTTTCAGGGATTTAAAAAGACGATAGACAATTCCTTAAAAGAATCGGTTGAGCTTAGAATGGCATACTCATCCGAGGATGAAACAAAACGGCTTATAGATCTAGCTAAACAGCTGGAGGGTGTGTCCAGGCATGCTTCGGTACATGCCGCAGCGGTTGTGATAGCAGATAAAGACCTAACAGAATATACACCCTTACAGCGTGAACCAAAGGGGAATAAGGTTATAACCCAGTACGATATGTATGCTTTGGACATTAATGCAGATTCTGAGGGTAGGGCAATAGGGTTACTTAAAATGGATTTTTTGGGTCTAAGAACGCTAACTATACTTCAGAGTACGATTAGGTATATAAAAGAAACGCAGGGTAAAGATATTGATGTGTACTCTCTACCTGTAGACGATCGTGCGACCTACGAAATGATTTCTAGTGGAGAGACAACTGGAGTTTTTCAGCTTGAGAGTAGGGGAATGCGGCAGCTAGCGGCTAAGCTTATGCCAAATAAATTTTCAGATATTTCCGCTATGGTGGCGCTTTATCGACCGGGGCCGATGGCTTGGATAAATGATTTTGTAGAAGGAAAACTTAATCCAAGTAAGATTAAATACCCTCACCCAGACCTAAAATCTGTATTATCTGAGACCTATGGAATAGCTGTTTATCAAGAGCAATGTATGCAGATTGCAAATAAATTGGCTGGATATAGCATGGTTGAGGCAGATGCTCTGCGTTACGCTATTGGTAAAAAGAAGAAAAAAGCGATGCAGAAGGAGAAGATTAAGTTTATCGCTGGCTGTCAGATAAATGGCTATAACAAAGAAGTTGCGGAAAAAATTTGGTCACTGATTGAAAAGTTTGCAGCATACGGGTTTAACAAGCCTCATTCGGCTTCATATGGTCTGATAGCTTACCAGACTGCTTACATGAAAACACATTATCCGATTGAATTTATGACCGCGGTTTTATCAGCAGAATCAAGAGCCACCTCTGGTCCTATAAGAGATCAAAAAATGTCTCAAGCAGTACAAGAGTGTAAAAGAATGCATATAAAACTACTCGCACCAGATATTAATAAATCTGGATCTGATTTTACTATCGAGGGAATAAGAGAAATACGATTTGGTTTATCAGCGGTTAAAAATGTAGGAAGGGCAGCGATAGATGTAATATTAGCTGCAAGAGGTAAAGGGGACTTTTTTAAATCGTTGAGCGATCTAGCACGTAGGTCTGATCTATCAAAGGTTAACAAAAAAACACTAGAGAGCTTGATTAAAGCAGGAGCAATGGATGGCTTTGGAAATAGGATGGCGCTTTTAACCGCTTTGCCAGATATTATGACAGCTACCGGTAACTTTAAAAAACAGCAGGCTTCGGGTCAATCTTCGCTGTTTGGTGAATCTGAGTCAGTAGAAGAAAGTGATAAATTACTCGATCTAGGAGAGTTAGATAGAACTCAAAAGCTTACTTTTGAAAAGGAGATGTTAGGATTTTATTTAACAGATCACCCTCTTAGCCTTCATAGAAGCAAACTATCTAAACTTGTTACTCATAATATATCTGAGCTAGATGAGAAGTTACTTAAGGAAAAAATTAAAATTGGAGGAATTCTTTCTGGTATAAAGAAAGTTGCAACTAGAAAGGACAATAAAGAGATGGCCTTTGGGAGAATAGAGGATGAGTCCGGGTCGATTGAGTTTGTGATATTCCCAAAGAATTATGAGAATTATAAACAAGCACTTGAGCTTGATAGCGTTGTTGTAATTGCGGGTAGGGTAAATGAACGCGCTGAAGGGATAAATATGATTGCAGAAGCAATAATAACTCTTTAGTATAATAGGGGTACCTTGACTAAGAAGGACTATGTACATATAATTGACTCGGGCGAAAAGAAAGAGGACAAAGAAAAGAAACTGAGGGATACTGAATCGCTAAACAAGGCTATGTCGTTAGCTTCAGCACTGGGGATGCAGATAGCCATTCCGATAGTATTTGGTGTAGGATTGGGTTATTGGGTTGATAAAACCTTAAATACACAACCTAAATTTACACTAACACTTTTGTTTGTAGGAATAATTGTAAGTTTTTATACTTTAGTTAAAAACGTAAAAAATCCGTTACAAAAATAAGCATGGAATCAAAAATACATATTAGTCTACCAGCTCAAACATTGTTTCATATTGGTGAATTTCCTGTTACTAATACATTGCTCATAACCTGGGTGATAATGATGTTACTGATAGTTTTTTCATATATTGTTAGTAGAAAGCTTAAAAATAATCCAGGTAAACTGCAGACAGTTGTAGAGATGGCAATCGGAGGAATATATGGTTTATTTGAGAAAGTAACAGGAAAACATACTCCTAAGTTTTTCCCACTATTGGCAACGATATTTCTATTAGTATTATTTGTAAATTGGACGGAGCTTTTGCCGGGTATGGAATCTCTGTATATTAAGGTAATGGAGAATGGTCACCAAACGCATGTACCCATACTTCGGGCTCCTTCTACAGATCTAAATTTTACACTAGCCTTAGCTCTTGTTGCTGTGGCTTTTATTCAATTCTTTGGGCTAAAAAACTTGGGAATTTCATATTTAGGCAAATTTATTAGTTTTAAGAATCCTATAGACTTTTTTGTAGGAATACTTGAGATAATATCTGAGTTTGCCAAGGTTGTCTCGTTTGCATTTAGATTATTTGGTAATATATTTGCAGGAGAGGTGCTTCTGATAGTTGTGGCTTCACTTGTACCACTTTTTGCTCCGTTACCATTTTTAGCTTTGGAGTTATTTGTGGGATTTATTCAAGCAATTGTATTTTCGATGTTAACGGCAGTGTTTTTGAATGTAGCCGTTACTAAACATTAAGGGTTGAAAAAAAAGAAGTAACAATGTATAAGTATCTTTTAATGAAAATAGATAATATTAATAAATTAAGCTTTCCGAGTACAGGAAAGTTAGTCAAACGGATCCCCACAAGGGGGATCTAGAGCTAACTAATCCCGAGTACAGGAAAGTTAGTCTAGGAGGTGAATACGTGTGGAATCTGATTTAAGTTCAATTGGTGCAGCGTTGGCGATTGGCTTGGGTGCATTAGGTCCTGGTCTTGGTATCGGTATGCTAGGAAAAGGCGCAATGGAGGCATTGGGTCGTAATCCTGAGGCAGAAAGCCAAATTCGTACAAGCATGATTTTAGCTATTGCGTTTGCAGAGGCAATTGCTATTTACGCTTTAGTTGTTGCTCTAATAATTAAATTTGTATAATTACCTTGCGGCATGCACTTTGGTGTAGCAAGAGTAAAGCACGTATTTAGATAGATTATGCTAGATAACATAGGAATAGATGGTCGGCTTTTGACGTTCCAGATAATTAATTTTCTGGTGCTTATGATTGTCTTGAATAAATTTCTATATAAGCCAGTCTTAAAGATTATTCAAGACAGGCAAAAGGAGATAGATTCTGGCCTTAAGTTGAAAGAAGAGATGGAGGAGAAGGTAGAGAGTTTGGCAAAGGATAGAGAAAATGTCCTCAAAAAAGCAAGAATTGAAGCTCAGAAATTCCTCGAACAGAAAAAGCAGGAAGCAGGGAAGGTAAGGGAGAAAATTATCTCAGATGCACGAGAGGAAAAAGAGGAGATGGTAGCATCGGGTAAGAGAGAAATCGAAGCAAATAGGAAAGAAATGGAAAAACTGATGCAGCAGGACGTACTGGAGATTGCGTTTAATATGACACAAAAAGTACTAAAGGATACGCTTAAAAAGAAGGACCATGAGACTATTATCCGCTCACAATTAGAAAAACTTAGTAAGACTAATTCTTAAGTAATTTAGATATGTCAGAAGAAACAAATGAGAAATCGCTAGAGCTGGCTAATACAGTAGCAAGTTTTCTTGAGGAAAAGCACGAGAATATATTAATAAATCAAGTAGCTAGTGAGCTTAAGAAGCTTTCTTCTAGTGAAGGATCAAAGGGGTCAATAATAATTGCTACATCGGCTGTAAAGCTAGACGCAGCAAGTAAGAATAGTATCCAAAGGTTTTTTGGCAAGATGCTAGATAAGAAGTATCCTGTAAAAAATATTATGGATGAATCAATAATTGGAGGGGTTAAACTGGAATGGGGAGATCTTCTTTTAGATTTAAGTCTTAGCGGTAGGATAAGTTCATTAAAGAGACAACTATTAAAATAGTTATTTACAGCATGAAAAATAAAAACTCAGAATTACTAAAACAACTACAAGAAAGACTCAATAAGGTTGAGTTTAGGGAGAAGCCTCAAAACACCGGGGTTGTTACGGTTGCTGGAGACGGAGCGATAACAATGAATGGATTATCTGAGGTGGCTGCCTTGGAGATGCTTGAGCTTGAGCGTGGTCAAACCGCACTGACTCTTAATTTAGAGAAGGATAAAGTTGTTGGAATTGTGCTTGATGATTTTGCTGGAGTAAAGGTGGGAGACAAAGCAACGGCTACGGGTAAGTTATTGTCTATCGGAGTAGGAGATGAGCTTTTAGGACGTGTTATTGATCCTTTGGGAATTGCCGTAGACGGAAAGGGAGATGTTAATACGAAGAAGCTATATCCAATTGAAAAGGTAGCTCCTGGTGTGATTTACCGTCAACCAGTAGACACACCTGTTCAGACGGGTATAAAGGCAGTAGACAGCATGATTCCCGTTGGAAGAGGGCAAAGAGAGCTTATTATTGGCGACCGTAAGACAGGAAAAACAGCAGTTGCGCTTGACACAATTATTAATCAGAAGGATCAGAATATGATTTGTATCTATGTTTCAATTGGGCAAAAGACTTCATCAACGGCGCTTACGATTGATTTGCTTAAGAAGCATGGAGCGCTCGATTACACAGTTATTGTAGCGGCAGATGCAAAGGATCCAGCTGCACTGCAGTACCTAGCGCCTTATGCTGGCTGTGCAATTGGAGAATATTTTATGGATCAGGGCAAAGACGTTCTTATTGTCTATGACGATCTTTCCAAACATGCATGGGCTTATCGGGAAATTTCATTAATTCTAAAGCGACCCTCAGGACGCGAAGCATATCCTGGAGATGTGTTTTATCTGCACTCTAGATTACTTGAGCGCGCTTGTCGCATGAGCGAGGAATTTGGGGGCGGTTCATTGACGGCTTTACCAATAATTGAGACACAGGCTGGGGATTTATCAGCTTATATCCCAACTAATGTGATCTCTATTACAGATGGACAAATTTTCTTTGACACCGATCTTTTTAATGCAGGTATTCGTCCAGCTATAAACTCTGGGTTGTCAGTTTCACGCGTAGGGGGTGCAGCTCAAACTAAAGCAATGAAGCAAGTTGCGGGTAAGTTGAGATTGGACCTAGCTCAATATAGAGAGCTTCAGGCTTTTGTGCAGTTTTCTACAGACCTAGACAAGGAAACAAAAGCTCGAATTGATACAGGTGCAAGAATGACTCTTTTGCTTAAACAGAAACAGTTTAATCCCTATTCGGTAGAGAAACAGGTTGTTGTATTTTGGGCTGGAGTAAACGGCTATTTGAATAACGTAGAGATAGATAAAGTATCTGAGTTTGAAGAGGAATACATTGGTTATATGGAAAGCATGCATGCTAAGCTTCTAAAGACAATTGCTAAAGAAAAGAAGTTAGATGAAAAAATGGAGAAAGAGTTAAAGAAAGCAACGGAGGAATTTACCGATGGCTACATTAAGAGAGATTAAAAGAAGAGCTAAGTCTGTTAAAAATATATCGCAAATAACAAGTGCGATGCAGATGGTTGCCGCAAGCAAGATGAAAAAAGCACAAGATAAAGCTACTAGATTTATGCCCTATGCTCAAAAAATAGCAGAAGCGGTCGGAGACCTTTCTACTGGAGTAGATTCAAATCTACATAGCTTGTTATCAAAGGGAAACCCTGAGAGTAATAGAGAGCTAATACTACTTATCTCTACGAATAAAGGGCTTTGCGGAGGACTAAACAGTAGTTTGTTTCGCGCAATAAAACAGTGGTATCCAGACCTTAAAAAGCACGAAAGCATAACTGTTGGAAAGAAAGGACAAAGTTTTGTTAGATCGAACCAATTACAGCTTATTGCCGATTTTTCAGACGGTGCTCCAGCGGATAATGTTGTAGCGTTGTCGCAATACGCTGTAGAAGGCTTTCTAGCAGGTAACTATAGTAAAGTAGTGGTTGCATATAATAAGTTTGTTAACTCTTTTACTCAAGAACCTACTAAGCTTGATCTTTTACCAATTGCTAAATTTGAGACAGATCAGGCTAAGAGTGATGAGGATGATGCGTTTTTTGACTTTCTAATTGAACCAAGCCCACTTGAGGTTCTAAATGCGCTCTTGCCTGAATACATTGAGAACATTATTCGCGCTGCAGCCTTATCCGCAGAGGCTAGTGAGTACTCTGCTCGTATGATGGCAATGAAGAATGCAACAGATAACGCAGAAGAGTTACAGTCAGATTTAACGCTAGAGTATAATAAGATGAGGCAAAGTGAGATAACAACGTCGCTTCAGGATATGGTTACAGCTAGAATGGCAGTAGTTTAATATGGCAAAAAAAGAAAACAAGCAGGCAATGGCAATAGGAAAAATAGTACAGATTGTTGGAGTTGTGGTAGACGTTCAGTTTAGTAAAAAGGACGAGTTACCTTCAATTAAATCTGCGGTGGAGATTGAGCTGAAAGATGATAAAAAACTAGTACTTGAGGTTATGTTGCAGCTAGACGAGCAAACTATCCGCTGCGTGTCTATGGGTTCGGCAGATGGGCTAAAGCGAGAGATGAAGGTTGTTGCAACGGGTGCGCCAATTACAGTACCGGTTGGCAAACAGTCCCTTGGACGCATCTTTGACGTTGTTGGAAATGCAATTGATGGTAAAAAACAGCCAACGGGAGAACGCTGGCCAATACATAGAGAGGCTCCAGCTCTTATAAACCAGGATGTAAAACAGGATATTCTTGAAACGGGAATTAAGGTTATTGATCTTATTGCACCCTTTGTTAAGGGAGGAAAAGTTGCAGTTTTTGGAGGTGCAGGTGTAGGTAAAACAGTGCTTATACAGGAGCTTATCAGAAATGTTGCAACTGAGCATGGAGGAGTATCTGTTTTTGCTGGAGTAGGAGAGAGAACGAGAGAAGGTAATGATCTCTGGAGAGAGATGAAGGATTCTGGTGTTATAGATAAAACTTCACTGGTATTTGGACAGATGAATGAACCACCCGGAGCAAGAATGAGAGTTGCTTTGGCTGGACTAACGATGGCAGAGTACTTCCGTGATGTAGAAGGTCAGGATGTATTATTCTTTATAGACAACATCTTCCGATTTGCTCAGGCAGGCAGCGAAGTTTCAGCTTTGTTAGGTAGAATTCCTTCAGCTGTGGGATATCAACCAACTCTAGCTTCGGATATGGCTGCATTACAGGAGAGAATTACATCTACAGATAAGGGTTCAATTACATCTCTGCAAGCTGTATATGTACCGGCTGATGATTATACAGATCCAGCACCAGTTGCTACATTTGCTCACTTAGATTCGTCATTATCGCTGGAGAGGTCTTTATCTGAGCAAGGGCTATATCCGTCTATTGATCCTTTGTCTTCACAGTCTAGAATATTAGATCCTGCTATAGTGGGAGAGGAACACTATAAAGTTGCCCGGGGGGTACAAGAGGTATTGCAACGTTATAAAGACTTGCAGGATGTCATTGCTATTTTAGGAATGGAAGAACTTTCAGATGAGGATAAAATTATTGTATCTCGAGCAAGAAAGATACAGCGCTTTTTAACACAACCTATGTTTGTAGCCGCTCAATTTACTTCAATGGAGGGTAAATATGCTACTCTTGCTGAAACTGTGCAAGGATTCAAAGAGATCCTAGAAGGAAAGCATGACGCTAAAGCTGAGCAGGCTTTTTATATGAAGGGTAATATTTCAGAGGTTAAATAAGCATGTTATCGTTATCTATTGTTAGTCCAGAGAAAATCGCCTTTGAAGGTGAGATTAAGCAGGTAACTGTTCCTGGAGCAGATGGGCAGTTAACAATACTTCCACATCATGCTTCTCTGTTTTCAAAATTAACAGAAGGTGAACTTCAGATTATGGCGGATAAGGACCCTGTTTTTATGGCAATTGGTGGTGGTTTTGTGGAGGTGCACAAAAATAAGGTAATGTTAATGGTGACAAGAGCGCTGAAGGAAGATGAGCTAAATGAAAAAGAGATCTTAAAAGCAAAGGAAAGAGCTGAAGAAATTCTTAAACAGAAATTGGAACCAGAAGAATACCAACAAACTCATGCCTTACTAAGATCTCACCTTGCTGAGCTTAAATTAATTCGTCGCAGAAGAGGTCATCGCTCAAACCCCAGTAGATAAAACCCTTATATTTACTTTTATATAGAGTTGGACTCTATATTTTGCTATACTGATTAGACTATGAGGAGACGTGTCGGTTTTGTAACTAATGAGCTGTATCATGTGTATAATCGAGGGGTAAGAAAAAGCGATATATTTCTTGACTCTAATGACTATCAAAGATGGGAGACTCTATTGTCTTGGTGCTCTAAATATGATTATTCATATAGTATTTATCTAAATAGACTAGATAGTATGAAGTTGAGAGGTAGAGATACTTCCATATTATCGTCATCGATTGAAGATAAGTACAAGTATATATCTCCACTTGTTAATGTTCACGCATATGTAGAGATGCCAAATCACTTTCACTTAGTACTGGAGCAGAATAGTGAAGGTGGTATATCAAAGTACATGCAGAAATTATCGACAGCATATGCTCTGTATTTTAATCAGAGGCATGGATTTAGTGGTTCCCTGTATGAGAGCAATTTTTTGTCTAAACATGTTGGGACTCAAGAGCAGTTTGTTCAGTTATTATTGTATATACTTAGAAATCCAGTAGAGGCTAATTTGGTGGGAAAATCAAAACCTTTCTACAGATGGTCTAGTGCACTTGAGTATACTGGAGAAAAAAGCAGCGGTATTATTTCAACAAACTACATTCCAGAGTCTTTAAGGAACCAAAAAGGGCTAAAGGCTTTTGTTCTTCAATTATAGAGTCCAACTCTTTATATAGAGTCCAACTCTATTACAAGGTTGTAATGTGTATATAAAAATGATATAAAAATCGGTAATGCTTGGGGGTACACTTGGTTTAGAAGATGGAACACGTATCTTGGGTAAAACAATTGGTGCGGCTAGCTTTACCTCGGGAGAAGTTGTATTCACAACTGGAATGGTAGGATACCCAGAGGCACTGACAGATCCTTCTTATCGTGGCCAGATACTTGTTTTTACTTACCCCCTTATCGGTAATTATGGAATCTCTAGTGAAGTATATGAAAGTCAGAGTATCCAGGTAGAAGGAGTTGTGCTGGCTGAGGAAATAATGGATTATAGCCATCATAGCGCAGTTAAAAGCCTTAATACTTGGTTGAAAGAACAAGGAATTTCAGGAATTGCCGGTGTAGACACAAGAGCGTTAACGTTAAAACTCAGGGAGCATGGGGTGATGGGGGGCAAGCTGTACTTCTCAGAGGAGGATAGGGATAGAGAGATTGTAGACAGTAATATACGTAATCTGCCTGCTGAGGTTTCTGTAAGTAAGCCAATCACGCTTGGGAAAGGTAAGATTCATATTGGTCTTGTAGATTGTGGTGCTAAGAAAGGAATTCTAGATTCCCTACTTGCAGAAGGGATTAAGCTCACTGTGTTACCCTGGGACTGGAAAGAGTTTGATAAGTTTGATGGGTTAGTAGTGGGTAATGGACCTGGGGATCCAAAGATGTTGCAAAAGACAGTTAATAACATCAAGTTATATATGAAAAGAAGAAAACCACTATTGGGAATCTGTTTAGGAAATCAAGTATTGTGCCTAGCAGCTGGAGGAGATACATACAAAATGCGCTACGGTCATCGTTCGCACAATCAGCCTGCAATGGATACCAGAACTGGCAAGGCTTATCTAACTACTCAGAATCACGGCTATGTTGTAGATTCAACTTCGTTACCAAAAGGCTGGGAAGAATGGTTTGTGAATTTAAATGACAATACAAATGAGGGAATTAGACACAAAACATTACCATTCTTATCTACCCAGTTTCATCCCGAAGGTCGTCCAGGACCAGAGGATACTAACTGGATATTTAAGTATTATATAGATCTATGCAAAAAATCCTAATTTTAGGTTCGAGTGCACTGCAGATTGGTCAGGCTGGTGAATTTGATTACTCAGGCTCACAGGCGATTAAAGCAGTAAAGCAAGAAGGATACAAGGTTATTCTAGTAAACCCCAATATTGCAACTATACAGACCTCAAAAGGCCTGGCTGATAAGGTATATTTTTTACCTGTTACTCCAGGTTTTGTTGAGAAAATAATTCAAAAAGAAAAGCCAAATGCTGTTATGCTGGCATTTGGAGGTCAGACCGCCTTAAATTGTGGTCTACAGCTACACAAAAAGGGTGTGTTTAAAAAGTATAAAGTAAAAGTTTTGGGAACTCCTCTTGGGACGATTGAGGCTACGGAAGATAGAGAGCTTTTTAGACAAGAAATGGCTAGACTAAACTTAAAAATAGCAGAAAGTACAGCTGTTAGCACAATTTTGCAAGCCAAAAAGGTTATGAAGAAATTAAAATACCCAGTAATGATACGATCAGCTTATGCTTTAGGTGGGCTTGGCTCAGCAGTTGTATATAACAAAGCTCAATTAAATAAAAAGCTTGAAGTTGCTTTGAGTAGGTCTGGGCAGGTGTTGATTGAAGAGCATCTTGGTGGCTGGAAGGAAATTGAGTATGAGGTTGTAAGAGACGCCAAAGGAAACAAAATAACTGTTTGTAATATGGAAAATATGGATCCAATGGGAATTCATACCGGAGAGTCAATTGTTGTTGCACCATCCCAGACGTTAACTAATGAAGAGTATTTTGGACTTAGAAGAGTTAGCCTAGACTGTATTGAGGGTTTAGGAGTTATGGGTGAGTGTAATATTCAGTTTGCCCTAAATCCAAATCCAAAAAATAAGAATGAACTAGATTATAGGATTATTGAGGTTAATGCAAGACTATCTCGATCGTCTGCGCTAGCATCTAAAGCAACAGGTTATCCACTAGCGTTTGTTGCTGCGAAAATAGCACTGGGGAAACTGCTACCCGAGTTAAAAAACTCTGTAACTAAAACAACCTCAGCATTTTTTGAGCCAGCTTTAGATTATTTAGTAGTAAAGGTTCCGCGGTGGGATCTAAATAAGTTTGAGAAAGTTAATGAGGTATTGGGTTCTGAAATGAAAAGCGTAGGAGAAGTAATGGCAATTGGACGAACATTCCCTGAGGCAATCCAGAAGGCAGCTAGAATGCTGGACGTTGGATATTCAGGTGTGATAGATCGTAATGGACGTAAAATAGATTATCCAAGGGAGCTTGCTAATCCTACACCTGAGAGATTATTTCTAATTTTAAGAGCGTTGATTTCCAGGATGTCGCCTGAAGAGATTGCAGATATATCAAAGGTTGACCTATGGTTTGTGAAACAGCTGCAGAAAATATCTAAATACTATCAAAAAATGAAGAGATCCGGAGTTCTATCTCCGGATCTTGTACATAGAGCAAAGAAATTAGGATTTTCTGATGAAATACTGTCTGAACTTTTTGGTAAGAGTGAGAGCAGAATTCGTAGATATAGAAAAAAGCATAATATTGTTCCGGTAATAAATAAAATAGATACTTTGGCGGGAGAGTTTCCAGCCGAAACAAACTATCTATATTTAACATATAACGGCACTTTAAATGAAGTTGAGCGACTTAAAGAGAAGGGTGTAGGAATATTAGGGGGTGGACCATATAGGATAGGTTCCTCAGTAGAATTTGATTGGTGTGCGGTTAATGCATGTTGGGCATTTAAGAAAAAAGGCTATTCAACCGTAATGGTCAATTGCAACCCAGAGACAGTTTCTACAGATTATGATATGAGCGATAGGCTGTATTTTGAGGAGCTAACACTAGAGCGCGTGTTGGATATATCAGAATATGAGCAAATACCTCTTGTGGTGTCTATGGGTGGACAAACACCTAATAATCTTGCTTTAAAACTTAAAAGTGCTGGAATTAGGATTTTAGGTACCTTGCCTAAGGATATAGATCGTGCTGAAAATAGACATAAATTTTCAGCTCTTCTAGATAAGATACGAGTTCATCAACCAGGTTGGGTGGAGGTTAGAAGTCGCAGAGAAGCGATATTGGCAGCTAATAAACTAGAGTACCCGATATTAATGAGACCTTCGTATGTTTTATCTGGACAGGCGATGTTTGTTGCATTTAATGAAGTAGATTTACTTAATTATCTAGACTCAGATGGTGTGAAAGAGGTTGGGTATCCATTGACGATGAGTAAATACTACCTAGGATATAAAGAGGTAGATGTAGATGGGGTTGCAAGCAATGGTGGACTTGTTCGTAGCGTTATACTAGAACATGTGGAAAATGCTGGAGTGCATTCGGGTGACGCTTCCTTGGTTTATCCAGCTCCAACACTTTCACTTAATGTTCAAAAGCGGATCATTAGACAGACAGCGCGAATTTCAGAAGAGCTTAATATAAACGGACCATTCAATATTCAGTATTTAGTAAGCAATTTAGATGTAAAGGTTATAGAGTGTAATTTAAGGACATCAAGAAGCTTTCCTTTCTCTTCAAAGGTAACTAATTCTAATCTCATTTCATTAGCTGTTGAGGCTATGCTTATGGATAAGGTGGGCAGAGATAAAGACGATATAGCTCTATCGCAGAGAGCTAAATTTACAGCTGTAAAAGCTCCACAGTTTTCTTTTTCTAGATTAAGAGGAGCTGATCCAGTGCTAAAAGTTGAGATGTCTTCTACTGGAGAAGTTGCTTGCTTTTCTTCGAGTTTACATGAGGCATTCTTAAAGGCAGTACTCTCAACAGAAGTAAATATGCCTTCAAAAGCGGCTTTACTATCCTTAGGCGGATACCATGCGAAAAGAAGGTTTTTAACACCAGCACTATTATTACAACAGATAGGTTTTAAGCTTTATGCAACCGGTAAGACCTGTGATTTTTTTAAAGCGAATGGTCTAGACGTTACCTGTGTACATAAAATCTATGAAGGAAAGTTACCCGATGCTAGATCTACGATAGTTGGAAGGAAGGTAGATCTTGTCATTAATACTAGTGAATTGCCAGATGTAGGGGTAAAGAGATTTAAGAAACAGGTATCTGATGGCTATGCAATTCGTAGAGACGCTATCGACCACGGAATTCCTTTAATAACAAACCTTCAAAACGCATGCTTATTTGTTGAGGCATTAGCTTTAATGAAGGGTAAGGATTTTGAAATAAAGAGTTGGTCTGACTATCTTGACAACTCCTAATTAAAGAGTTAAGAGCAATAAGATGATGCTAAAAATTGACGGAAATTTTAGAAACAAACATATTCTCTCTGTGGAGCAATTTACAAAGTCAGATATAACCAAGGTATTAAATGAAACCAATCATATGAAGAGATTGGTGAAAACAAAGGGTGGAAACAGAAGACTACAAGGTAAGATAATGACTGCTTTATTTTACGAGCCTTCCAGTAGAACATTTAGTTCTCATATAGCAGCAATGCAAAGATTAGGAGGAGGGGTTATTCCCATACATGGAACTCAGAATTCATCCGTTAAGAAAGGAGAAACCCTAGAGGATACTGTGCGAGTATTTGGTAGTTATAGTGATGTAATTGTTATTCGACATCCAGAAAAAGGGTCTGTAGAGAAGGCTGCAAGCTTTAGTAAGGTTCCTGTTATAAATGCTGGAGATGGGGTCGGTGAACATCCAACTCAAGCCCTTCTGGACCTTTATACAATTTCTAGTTACTTTAATCTTGATAGAAAAGTTACTATCGCGATGGTAGGGGACTTAAAATATGGGAGAACGATTCACTCCTTGTCTAAGCTATTATCGCTTTTTCCAGAGGTAACGCTACTTTATGTTTCGCCAAAGTCGCTAAAAGTTCCTCAAAAAATATTAGACTATGTTTCGGAGCGAGAAATATTATTTGAGGAGATATCTAGTTTTAAGGAAGCTATAAAGAGAGCAGATGTGCTGTATATGACGCGTGTACAAAAGGAAAGGTTCAAAACCATGGCTTCGTATAACAAAGTGAAGGATGCTTATATATTAAATCCAGTACGACTAGTAAGCGCTAAGCAGAAAATGATTATAATGCATCCTTTACCTCGAATAAATGAAATTAGCACTGAAGTTGATCTAGATCCACGTGCTGTATATTTTACTGACCAGATGCAAAATGGAATGTACGTTCGCATGGCTCTATTAAAGTTAATATTAGGCTAATGCCAGTCATTAAACTTCCAGTTTTAATTGATCCTCATGTGCATCTGCGTGATCCAGGAGCTACAAAAAAGGAAGATTTTAGTACAGGTACGAAGGCGGCTTTAGCGGGTGGTTTTTGTGTTGTGTTTGATATGCCAAATAATCCTCAACCGACGATTACTAAGGTTGCGCTGCACAAGAAAAGTCGAATTGCCTCTAAGAAAGCTTACTGTGATTATGGTTTCTTTTTTGGGGCAAGCCAAGCGGATAATACTAAAGATTATAAACAAATATACAAGGAGGTAGTTGGCTTAAAAGTATACATGGACACAACAACCGGTTCATTGTTACTTGATAAGTTAGATATCTTAAAGAGAACTTTTCAGGCTTGGCCCGGAAAAAAACCAATAGTCGTACATGCTGAAAACGGTAATCTTGCTAAAGCTATTGGCTTGGCTTCTATATATGACAAGAAATTACATATTGCTCATCTATCGCAACAATCAGAATTGGAGCTGGTTATGAGCGCTAAGCGTAGGGGTATGGACGTTACGTGTGAAGTAGCTCCTCATCACCTATTTCTAACTGAAAAAGATGTAAGTAAGTTAGGATCATATGGATATATGAAGCCTTATTTAAGAACAAGAAAGGATGTGAATTTTCTCTGGAAGTATATCGATGCAGTTGATTGTATAGCGACTGATCACGCACCGCATACGAAAGAAGAAAAGGATAGCCATAATCCACCTTTTGGTGTTCCTGGGCTAGAGACATCATTACCTCTAATGTTAACAGCGGTTAATAATGGAAAGTTAAGCATGAAGAATCTGGTTAGATTGATGAGTAGTGGACCACTTAAGATATTTAATCCTAATCTTAGAGCGAGTGACTATATTGTTGAGGTGAATATGAGTAGCAAATATATTTTAAAATCAAACAATATGTATTCTAAATGTGGCTGGACTCCTTTTGAAGGGCGGAGCGTTAAAGGTGCGGTAAGAAGGGTTATAATTAGAAATGAAGTTGTATTTAAGGATGGAGATCTTTTGGCAGAGATTGGTTTTGGCAAAAAAATAGAATGAGTGTCCTTGAAAATATATTTCTCGATGTGAGATTCAAAAATCCGTTGGTGCTTCCTTCTGGAATTATCCAAGAAATACCTGCTCATAAGCGGGCAGTTGAAGCGGGAGCAGGTGGGGTTGTGACCAAGTCTCTAACTGTTGAACCAAGGGAGGGAAATTCACTTCCAAGGGTTATTAAGTACGAGAAGATAGGGTACTTAAATTCAGTGGGACTTCGTAATCCTGGAATACAAAAGGGAGTTGGCGTGGTTTCAAACTTTATTAAAAGTTCTGATGTGCCAACTATTGTTAGTGTTTTTGCTTCGAACGTTGGTGATTTTAAAATACTAGCAAAGGAAATTCTTACAGCAAATCCTAAATTACTAGAATTAAACCTTTCATGTCCAAATACAATTGATGAGCTGGGCGTTCCCCTTGGTATAGGCGTGGAATCAACAACAGAAGCAGTTTCTGCCGTAAAAAAAATAGTTGGAAATAAGATTAAAATAATTGCAAAGTTGTCACCTAATGTCCAGAACATTGGAGAGATAGCAAAGGCTGCGGAGGCTGCTGGGGCAGATGCAATTTCGGCAATCAATACCGTTGGTCCAGGTATGATTATAGATATTGAAAGAAAAAGACCAATATTAGGTAACCTTGAGGGAGGGGTGTCTGGAGCTGCAATTAAGCCCATTGCTATTCGCTGTGTTTATGATATCTATAGGGTTGTTAAAATTCCTATTTTAGGGTTGGGCGGATTGTCAAGCTGGCAAGATGTTGTAGAAATGATGTTAGCAGGTGCGTCGCTCGTAGGTATTGGCTCTGCGTATTACATGAATAAGAATGTGTATAAGGAAATAAATAAGGGATTATTAGAATATGCAAAAGAACTTAAGCTTAGTAATCTTTCAGAAATAGTTGGAGCCGCACATAAATGAAATTTTTTGAAAAGTATAAAAAAATTACCAGGAAGAACAAGACGCTTGTTTGTGTTGGGCTTGATAGCAATATTGAAAAGTTACCGAAAAAGTTTAGGAGCAAGAAATATCCTCAATTTGAGTTTAATAAATACATTATCGACCAGACAAATGATCTAGTCTGTGCGTATAAACCTAACTGCGCTTTTTACGAGGCAAGGGGTTCAGCTGGTATAGCAGAACTAAAGATGACAATAGATTATCTTAACAGAGTTTATCCGGAAGTTATTACTATTCTTGATGCTAAAAGAGCAGATATAGGAAATACAAATATGGGTTATGTAGATTTTGTGTTTGATTACCTAGGGTGTGATTCTCTAACTGTTCATCCTTATCTAGGTCAAGAAGCCCTGTCCCCATTTCTTATGAGAAAGGATAAGGGTGTTATAGTTCTTTGTAAAACATCTAACCCGGGAAGTAGTGAATTTCAAGATCTCAAAATAGATGGAGAAAAGCTCTATCGAGTGGTGGCAAAAAATGTATTTGAGCATTGGAATACTAATGACAATGTGTTACTGGTGGTGGGAGCAACTTATCCTAAAGAGCTTGCAGAAATAAGGGAAATTGCTGGACAAATGGTGTTTCTGGTTCCAGGTATAGGTGCTCAAGGCGGAAATGTAATGGAAGTAGTACAGGCGGGTTTAAATTCGATGGGAGATGGGCTGATTATTAATTCGGCCAGAGCTATAATTTTTGCGGATAATCCAAGACAGGAAGCTATCAATTTAAGAAATGAGATTAATAAATATAGGTAAATGAGTAGTTCACAAGTAGCTAAACTTTTATTAGAAATAAATGCAGTTACCTTTAGGTTTAATCCCCCCTATACTTATACCTCTGGTTTAAAGAGTCCAATCTATTTAGATAATAGGTTGATTGTTTCTTACCCAAGGGTTAGATCTGCTATTATTGATAGTTATATAGAGGTAATAAAGCAGAATATTGGGCTTAATAGAATTGACTGGATTTCGGGTACTGCCACTGCTGCGATACCGCATGCAGCTTTTATTGCTGAAAGATTAAATTTGCCGATGGTATATGTTAGATCAATTGCTAAGAAACATGGTAAAGGAGAGCAGATTGAGGGTTTTTTAAAACCAGGAGCAAATGTTTTAGTTATTGAGGACCATGTTTCTACTGGTGGAAGTTCAATTGAGAATGCTTTAGCTATACGTGCTGCCGGAGGACTTGTAACACACTGTGTAGCAACAACTAGTTACGAGACAGATAAATCTATAACTAGATTTAAGGACGCAAACATAAAATTGCACTATCTTGTTTCAGGTAGAGAGATTATTAACACCGCATATATTGAAGGATTAATAAATATGGAGCAGAAGAAATCTATAGACCTATGGTTTGATAATCCTGTTGGTTGGGGCAAGAACTGATCTAGTAAGTCAACATATTGTAAGCCTGGTCTATTAACTACTTTTGCTCTCGGGAAGTTTGGATCTTTTGCCACTTTCAATGCCCTTGTTTTGAAGTTTCTTTAGATAGCTAAATTCCTTCCCAATTTCAGCTAGGGAATAACCAAGTTTTAAAAGGGTCTCCTTGAGAATGGTAAGGGCAGCTTCAAATTCAGGCTGTATGGCAGCGTCAGCGCCTAATTTATACATCTGTCTAATGTGCTCTCTGTGGTGTACTCGTGAATATACGGGTGCTTTTGGGTTTAGATTTTTAGCGTTTAAGATGATCATTTCCTGAGATAGTTTGTCAGGAACCGTAGAGATAATAGCTTTGGCTGTCGCAGCTTGGGCGTATTCTAGGATGTCAATATCTGTAGGATCACCGTAGATAGCAGTGTAACCCTCGTTTTTTGCTTTGGTTACTGCATGGTAATCTCTGTCTATAATCACAAAGTCTACTTTAAGCTTACGCAAGGCTTCTGCAATATATAGCCCGACTCTTCCCATACCAAGCAGGATAATATGGTTATGCAATTTCATCCCTTCTACTTTAGTTAGGTCACGGTCTGCCTTTTCGTGTATATGTAAATATAGAGGGGGAATCGTGAGTTTAATTCCAGCTTTAAGAGCGGCATAGATACGGTGTTTTTGACCAATGATTATTGGAGCTAAAGCAATAGAGAGAAGAACAGATGTAATAGTCGTAACAAAAGTAGTTTCAGAAATGAGGTTATTATTTTGGCTCTGGTGCAAGATAATAAAAGAAAATTCACCTACATTAGCTAGATATAGGCCAATAAAGTAGGAGGTTCGAGAGTGAAATCTAAGAAGAAGAAATATTATAGAAATAATAGCAAACTTGAGGAATATCAAGATAAGCGTAAACAGGACTATTGTAGCAATGCTACCTGAGATCAGTCCTAAATTTATAGATATTCCTAGGTATACAAAGAAAAAGATTGTAAAGAGGTCGCGAAGAGGTCTAATTTGAGAGAAAACATGATAGTGCTCTAGAGTTTGGCCTACTAACATACCCGCGATAAAGGCAGCTATAGATGCAGAAAGTCCTAGAGAAGAGAATATACCTACTATTACAAAGATCATAAATATTGTAAAAAGATTCAGTAGTTCTCTGGAAAGACCAGCTACCTTACGGTAGAGATACGGTATTATTTTCCGACCAAAGATGAAAACAGTTGCTAGTACAACTGAAGCCTTAAGTAGTGATATACCAATTTCGGCTAATGACTGAATTAGTGTAGGAGCTGCACCATAGGATGATAGTATGGTCATGAGCGGGATAACGGCTAGGTCTTGTAGGAGTAATACTCCTAATACTAACTCACCAAATACGGTATCCTCAGTTCCTTCATCCTGCAATAATTTAGCAATAACGGCTGTGGAAGAGAGCGAAAATGCCAGTCCAATAACTACAGATTCTCCTGGTGGAAAACCGAACATAACTGAGAGTATGATGACTGCGAGAGAAGTAAACACAATTTGTGCAATTCCACCTATGAGGACAAATTTTACTGACTTTCTTAGACTATCCATATGGATTTCTAGGCCTACAGTAAATAGCAGTAGAATTACCCCAATATTTGCAAGATTTGTAACTGTAACTCCCCTAACATAGTCGCCCATTAATAGACCTAGTATGACTCCTCCAATAATGTAGCCGATTATAGAGGGAAGCTTAAGCTTATGAGCTATGTACCCACCGATTAAGGGAAAGATAAGGAATGCGACTAAATTTCCAACTAGAGGTAATGAAATTTCTCCCATTAACCTATATTAGCATACAACTTGCTTAAGATTCTAAAGACTAGCAATATTATAGAGTCCAACCCTTTATATAGAGTCAGACTCTATAATAGTGGCGTTATCTATGGTATATTTTCCAACTCTTGTACGAATTAGAGACTTAATATATCCACCAACTTTTAATTCTTCTCCTAGATCTCTTGCTAAGGAACGAATATAAACACCAGAACCTGTGGTTGTTTTAATTTTAATTATTGGATAATTATATTCTAGTAATTCTATCTCTTTGATCTCAACAGTTTTAGGTCTAAGATTAATTTTTTCTCCTCTTAATACTCGTTTGTAAGCAGGCTTTCCATTTATCTTTACTGCCGAGAACTGTGGGGGAATTTGCTTAATGATTCCAGTAAAACCTTTAAGAGCTTTTTTAATATCTTTCTCTGTTGGCTTAAAATCTGTATTTACAGTAGTTAATTTTCCAGCAGCATCGTCCGTTGTTGATTTTACACCAAGAACTATTTCGGCTACATATTGCTTTTTTGCATCATTGAGAATTGTTCCTAGTTTTCTTGTATACTCTCTTCCAATTGCTACTACGATTACTCCAGTCGCTAATGGGTCTAAGGTTCCACCATGTCCAATTTTTTCACCCGGATATTGTTTCTTAAGCTGACGGATAATGCCAAAAGAGCTAATGCCCGATGGCTTGTTAATGGCTAAGATTGCCTTCATAGCTTAATTATACATGTAAGGCCTGTAAAACAATAAGAAAATAGTATTTAATGTTGACTAATCTGACATTTATTATTAGAATGAAGCATGCCGCAAAAATATGTCTTTGTTTCGGGTGGGGTTATTTCAGGGCTAGGTAAAGGTATAATCGCTGCCTCTGTTTCGCTTCTTTTAGAGTCTGCTGGATATAAGGTTACTCCAATTAAATGTGAGAACTATTTAAATGTTGATGCGGGAACAATTAATCCAATTGAACACGGAGATCCCTTTTTATGTGAAGATGGAACTGAGGCGGATATGGACATTGGAACTTACGAGAAGTTTTTAGGAAAAGACCTTGGCAGAGAAAACTTTATGACATTGGGACAGGTTTATCAGACGGTTATTGAAAGAGAGCGCCAGTTTGAATATGAAGGCGAAGATGTGGAGGCCATACCGCACTTAACAGATGAGATTCAAAAAAGATGGGTTGAGGCTGGCAAAAAAACCGATGCTGATGTCGTAGTGATTGAATTAGGAGGCACAGTAGGGGAATACCAAAACCTTTTTTATTATGAAGCTAATAGAATTTTATCGCTTCATAACCCAGGGGATGTAGTGCATATCCATGTTGGATATATGCCGTGCCCGCCTCATTTGGGAGAGCCAAAGACAAAGCCGATTCAGTTGTCGGTAAGAACGTTAAACTCGATGGGAATTCAGCCAGACTTTATTGTGGCTAGAGCCGAAAAGCCAATGGATAGAAGAAGAAAAGATAGATTTGCAGTGTTTTGTAATGTTCACCCAGAGGATGTAATTTCAGCACCAGATGCTGATACTGTATATAGGGTTCCTTTAATGTTACGAGATCAAGAAATGGATAAACGACTACTGGATAAGCTAGGATTAAAAAAGAAAAAGAAGGTTCTGCATGAATGGACAAGATTAGTAAATAAGGTTAGTGAAATTAAGGAATCAAACAAAAAGGTAACCATTGGAATAGTGGGAAAGTACTTTGGCACAGGAGAGTATCAACTACGAGACTCATACGCAGCACTGTTTGATGCATTACAGCATGCAAGCTGGTATCACGGATATGAACTTAAGACAAAGTGGATAGATGCA
>Ga0210057_1001645_pt1 | contig 33323 bp, 40 predicted proteins | sample CryGeyCG2114_010_2_FD_183968 | JGI IMG/M metagenome (GOLD analysis project Ga0210057, IMG submission 183968) | Groundwater microbial communities from aquifer - Crystal Geyser CG10_big_fil_rev_8/21/14_0.10 (SPAdes) (version 2) | ecosystem: Environmental > Aquatic > Deep subsurface > Groundwater ... | reverse complement strand
TGTAGGAGCTAACGAACAAGCTATTGGAAAATATATAGAGGAACAAGGTAAAAAAGATTTAGGGCAAACGCTGTTCAGCGTTTGAGAAGCTGAAACCCCGACCGTAAGGTCGCGGGAGTGGCTTCATGAATTTTACTCAAGCTTTTTGGAGCCTCGACAGGCGCTCCATTTGTGCGCTGGTTGTACGAGACAACACAGCCACTACTCGAACCATTTGCTGGTATTTTCCCGAGTCCAAGCATATCAGGAGGTTTTGTGATTGAGTTTACCGCAATATTTGCCATCATGATTTACGCTTTCATTGGTTACTTGGCAACCGCAGCACTTGAAGCTGTAGTTTTTTATGGTAAGCGTCGCCACAGTGAGTAGTTGACAGCAACATATACATATTCTATTATTCGAATGTGTATACAGTCCTTTTTGAACTCCATGCCGACTTGCTCAAAGCGCTTGCTCATCCGCGACGTCTAGAGATTATTCGATTACTGCGTGATCAAGAACTTTGTGTTTCTGATATTTACGAAATGCTTGATTTGCCACAGGCTAATATTAGCCAGCATTTGACTGTATTGCGCGATGCAAAAATTCTTGAGACACGACGCGATGGTAAGCAAATTTATTACTCAATTCGCTCAAAAAAAGTACTCCAAGCATGTGATTTGCTACGTGATGTGTTGATAGAGCAAGCAGGCGACAAGCAGTTGGCAAAGCAGCTGCAGCTTTCTATGCAAGAGCTAGTGCCGGTAGTGCACGACCCAGTTTGTGGTATGCGTGTATCCCCAAAAACTGCAAGCTTTATGCACAAGCACCAGAATACTATGCAGTATTTTTGCGCCAGTGGTTGTGCCAAAAAATTTGCAGAAAGTCCAAGTGAATATGTCAGTTAGCATGCAACAGAAGTCACTGGTTATTTCTGGCATGCATTGTGCGTCGTGTGCCAATATTATTTCTAGAAAATTAAAAAAGTTAGACGGTGTTGCGACATGTGAAGTAAATTTTGGCACCGAGAAAGCAGCAATAACATTCGACGCCAAGAAGGTATCAGTGGCACAAATGAATGATGAGATTGGCCAGCTTGGATACTCACTAGAGGATTCAGTCCCGCATACCGGTCACGATATGAAGGGTGGTATGAGCAGTGACAAAAAAATACAAGCTCAAAAGATTGCAGAGTTAGCAAAACTCAAACGACATGTGCTGATTGTTTTGCCATTTATTGTTGTCAGTATTTTTGTCATGACTTGGGAAGTTGGTGCTGAACAATTGGGCATTTTTCCGATGATGTCACAGGCTGTTGCAGATTTTTTTCATCACGTGCTGCCTTTATTTGCTATCTATGCTCTTTTTGTTGTAGGCGCACCGTTTTTGCAGGGAGTGCTGCGTTTTGCAAAACATCGCGTGGCAAACATGGACACACTCGTCGGTATCGGTACATTAGTAGCATTTCTATACAGTTTTGTACTTTCTGCTTTTGAGCTATTACTAGCTCCCTACCTCGATACTGCTCATTCATATTATGACGTCACCATTGTGGTAATTGGATTTATTACACTAGGCAAGTATCTAGAGGCCCGCTCAAAGTTAAAAACAGGTGAAGCGATTGAAAAACTACTGAATTTGCAGGCAAAAAGTGCTGTTGTCTTGCGCAATGGAGAGCAAGTAGAAGTTCCGATTGAAGCGGTTGTTGTTGGCGATATTGTTATTGTTAAGCCAGGGCAAAAAATTCCTACAGACGGAGAAATTACTTTTGGTACATCAGCTATAGACGAATCAATGATCACTGGCGAATCATTGCCAGTAGATAAAAAGGTGGGAGACAAGGTTATCGGTGCCACACTCAATAAACAAGGTTCGCTGCAAGTTAGAACTTCTACAGTTGGCAGTGAGTCGGTTTTGGCACAAATCATTACGATGGTAGAAAATGCGCAGGGGTCCAAAGCACCGATAGAAAAATTGGCTGATCAAATTTCTGCAGTTTTTGTACCGATCGTCTTAGCGCTCGCCTTCATTGTTTTGTTTGCTTGGATAGGCATTGGTTCCCAATTCATGCCATTTTCTCAGGCACTGCCACTTGGAATCGTTAGTTTCGTTGGAATACTAGTCATTGCATGCCCTTGTGCTATGGGACTGGCTACACCAACTGCAGTAATTGTTGGGGTAGGTAAAGCAGCACAAAACGGAATCTTGATTAAAAACGCAGAGAGTCTCGAGAAGTTGCAGAGCGTAAATTTTATGGTTTTGGATAAGACAGGCACTATTACCAGGGGAGAGCCGGAGATAACAGACATTTTTTCAAGCGGTGAACATTCTCAAGATGAAGTACTTCGCATACTCGCATCACTCGAACAGCATTCTGAACATCCCCTCGCTCTCGCAGTTGTAGAACAAGCAAGAGCAAAGAATGTTGCCTTGTCTGACGTGACTGCGTTTTCTGCCATAGAAGGTAAGGGTCTACAGGGAAGTATAAAAGAAAAAAAATACTTTGCAGGCAATCTTAAATTGGTTGCAGAACTGGGTTTAGTTGCTGATGAAGAAGTAGTTTACGCATTTGCAGAACAAGGGAAAACACCAGTAATTGTCATGGATAGTAAACAAGTACTTGGCTATGTCGCGATTGCTGACACAATAAAATCCGAAGCTCCAGCAGTAATCACAAAACTACACGAACAGGGAATCAAAGTTGCATTGCTGACTGGTGACAACAAAAAAACAGCGCAGTACATTGCTAATCAAGCTGGTATTGATCGAGTTATTGCCGAAGTTTTGCCAGCAGATAAAGCTAGACAGGTGGCACTGTTGCAGTCTGAGGGTTTGACCGTTGCGATGGTTGGTGATGGCATCAACGACGCACCTGCTTTGGCTACGGCAGATGTTGGCATCGCAATGGGAACAGGTACTGATGTGGCGATAGAATCAGCTGGCATTACGCTTTTGGGTGGCGATCTAACCAAACTGACGCGTGCTACAAAAGTAGCAAAGTTAACGATGAAGACAGTTAAACAAAATTTGTTCTGGGCATTTTTCTACAATATTGTTGGAATACCGATTGCGGCTGGAGTGCTCTATCCATCGTTCGGTATTCTACTCAATCCAGCTATTGCTGGAGCGGCAATGGCTTTTTCAAGTGTCTCAGTAGTTTTGAATGCACTACGACTCAAGCGCATGAAGATATAAGTAGGTAGAGGATACAATGAATTATTGGTTGATATTTTTAACAGGACTCACAACGGGTGGATTGTCGTGCTTGGCGATGCAAGGAGGATTACTAGCTGGTACTATTGCGACTCAGAAAGATGAGGAAACAACTGGCAAAAAATCATTTGACCAACTGGACTGGTTACCGGTTGGATTTTTTCTCATTGCAAAGTTGATTTCACATACCATTCTTGGTTTTTTTCTTGGTTGGCTTGGCTCCCAAATTGAGTTGAGTTTGACGCTTCGTCTTGTCTTCCAAGCGTTTGCAGCGCTTTTTATGCTTGCAACCGCCGGTAATTTACTCGACTTGCATCCGATGTTTCGGTATGTGTTAGTCCAACCCCCAAAATTTTTGCAGCGAATAATTAGAAATTCTGTCAAAAGCAAGGCAGTTTTTACACCAGCAGTTCTTGGATTCCTGACTATTTTTATCCCCTGTGGCGTTACTCAGGCTATGGAGGTGCTCGCTATCACATCTGGGAATGCGGTGCTTGGGGCGAGCATTATGTTTTTCTTTGTGTTGGGTACGTCGCCACTTTTTGCTGCCTTGGGTATCGCAACAGCTCGACTATCAGAAACATTTAACCAGCGGTTTTTAAAGTTTGCCGCAGCCGCTTTAATTTTTCTTGGCTTGAGTAGTTTGAATGGGATTGCAACAGTGTTGGATTCGCCTGTTACTTTTGAAAAACTGACAAGACCGATCACCTATTTTTTTTCTGCCGAGCGTTTTGCTGGAGCTAGCATAGAGTCATCAGTGAAAGTACAAAATGGCATACAGGCTGTGGTTATCCAAGTGCAAAACAATGGATACTCTCCCAACAGAGTTCGCGTACAAGCAGGTACTCCTGTAGAATTAACACTACAAACAAACGAGACGTATTCGTGTGCAAGCTCTTTTGTTTTTAAGCCGTTTAATATTCGAATGCAACTAGGCCCAACTGACACACAGACTGTTACTTTTACTCCTAGCAAGAAAGGTAAGTACACATTTACTTGTTCTATGGGAATGTACACAGGAATTTTGGAGGTCGTATAAAATGTTCAATTTTTTACAAAAAAAACCAGAGGGAGAACAAGTGCTATTTGCTATATCTGGCATGCATTGTGTGAGTTGCGGCATGAATATTGACGGAGAACTAGAAGAAATACCAGGTGTTGTTCGAGCGGAGACAAGTTATGCCAAAGGTACAACGACTGTTATATACGATGCTCAACAAGTCGGCGTTTCTCAATTACAAGCAGTCATTGCAAAATTGGGGTACACGATCACCAAAATTGAGCATCAGCTCATTGACAAGTACAAGATTCTCACTTAGCATCGCAGATGTGTAGTTTAGAGTACGAAAGACATTATTATGAACGAATCACCCTACTCCTTTACAGCTTTCAAAAATTTCGTTAGCGAGAAGTTTGTACTTGTTATTATGGCAGTTGTTATCGTGGGTGTGGGATTTTTTGGTGGTTCACTTTGGACTGAAAATCAATTATTAAAGTCTGGTGATTCTCCAAGTGCACTCGGTACAACCCCGCCGAGCGCGCCAGCAGAACAAGCTCAACCTACCAGAGGCACAGCATCAATTGATGACGACGCAGTACTTGGAGATGCTGATGCACCTGTGACAATCATTGAGTTTTCGGACTATGAGTGTCCGTTCTGCAAACGTCATTTTACTGATACTCACCCAAAATTGGTAGAAAATTATATTCAGACTGGCAAAGTTAAGCTCGTATTCCGAGACTTTCCGCTTGCGTTTCACGACCCATTGGCAACTCAAGAAGCAATTGCTGCCAATTGTGCCAAAGAGCAGAGTGGCGATGCTGGTTACTATGCATTTCATGACGAGATTTTTGCTCGAACAGCATCAAACGGCAATGGACTTGATGCTACAAAGATTCAAAAAATCGCTACTGATTTAGGTCTTAACATTGACAGCTTTACTACCTGTCTTGATGATCCAGCGATGGCAGAAGAAGTACAGAAAGATCTAGCAGACGGGAGTGCTGCAGGTGCATCAGGCACACCATCATTCATTATTGGTAAATCTACCAGTAATGGGGTCATTGAAGGCGACTTGGTAGTTGGAGCACAGCCGTATGCGACATTTGAGACGATAATTGACGCTCTGCTCTAATAAAAGAGCATCATGCGAACTGCCCTGAGCATACTTTTGCGACCAAAATATATATTCTTGAGCAGTCTTGTTGCTGTAGCTGTAACTGTGTTTGCAGCATGGCTGCCCAACTTACACTTGGTATCAAGTGCTGCCGGAAGTGATTCGCTTACTTTGTTACAAAAAATTACGTTACTTAGCAGTTTAATAGGCTCACTGCAAACCAATTTTACCATGATCTCACGATCGCTAATACTGATTACAGCAGTATTAGCAGGTGTGCAAATAAGTCTATTAACTTATCACATGCGGCAAAAGATTCGAGTACAGAAATCACTTGGCATGTCGTTTGCCGGAATACTCAGCGGCCTGCTTGGTGTTGGTTGTGCCTCGTGTGGTTCTGTGATACTAACGAGCCTTGTCGGTATTGGTTCGACAACTGCGATTATCGCATTTTTACCACTAAAAGGGCAGGAATTTGGACTATTAGGCGTAGGCTTGTTGGTATTTGCTAATGTCTTTTTGATTAAGAAAATTTCCCAACCTGTTATTTGCAAGATTTGAGTAACGCGTTGTCTGTGCTATAAAGGATTAAGGGAAGAAATATGAAAAATAGCATCTTGGGGTTGGTAGTACTACTTGTCGTTGGCGGAGTAGTTGGAGCAGCTTTACTGTTTTCACAGAAAAATGAAGGGGGGATGGCGATACAGCAGACGGAGATTGTTGATGAGTCAATGGAGAAAAAAGATGCTTCCGCACCTGCAAGCCCAGTCATGGAATCAGAGAAAATGATGAATCAGCAGTATATGGAGTATTCACCTGAGCAAATAATAGCAACCACTGACAAGCGAAGAGTGCTGTACTTTTATGCCAACTGGTGTCCCACCTGTGCTCCGGCGGATAAGGATTTTCGAGAAAATTTTAGCCAGTTACCAGAAGACCTGGTGGTGCTTCGCGTCAACTACAACGACTCGGATACTGACGGAGCCGAAAAGGAGTTAGCCAAAAAATATGGTGTTACTTATCAACATACTTTTGTGCAGATTGATGCTGAAGGTGAAAAGATCACAGTCTGGAACGGTGGCATGATTCCTGAATTGTTGGATATGGTCCAGTAATGTTGATACTAACACTATTTGCAGTGCTTGCTGGTGTTGTTACGATTCTTTCACCTTGTATTTTACCAATACTGCCCATTCTCCTGTCATCTACCGCAGATAAATCTGGCAAGCGAAGACCTATCGGAATCGTACTTGGATTTGTCACAAGTTTTACCTTTTTTACATTATTTCTTTCCAGTTTGGTAATAGCAATAGGGATAGGCGCAGATGTTTTACGAATGTCCTCGGTGGTCGTGCTGGGGCTGTTTGGATTGTCATTGGTGGTTCACCCGATTCAAGAAGCATTTGAACGTATTGCCACTCGATTGACAGCGCGACTTCCCGCTAGCAGTACTCGCGGTGGACTCGGAGGAGGTCTTTTGGTTGGTTTGTCACTAGGTATTTTGTGGACACCATGTGTTGGTCCTATTTTGGCTGCGGTAATTAGCCTGGCACTAGTTGGTACAGTGACGGCTCAAGCATTTATTATCACCCTTGCATATGCGTTTGGCACTGCAGTGCCAATGTTTATTATTCTTCAAGCAGGTTCTGCGGCACGGCAGAAAATTCCCTGGTTAGTGCAGAATGCCGCAGCAATTCAGCAGTCGTTTGGTGTGGTCATGCTCGCGACGGCAATTGCTATTTTCTTTAATCTTGATCGTCGTTTTCAGACATTTGTTCTCACAACTTTTCCTCAATATGGAACCAGTCTTACACAGTTAGAAGACATTCCGCTCGTTCAGACTCAGCTACAGGAGCGATTCTCAGGCAAGAACACAAAAAGTAGTACAGACTCGTTGGCACCAGAGATTGTTGGAGGACAGCAGTGGTTTAATCTGCCAAGCACCATCTTGCCGGTCGAGTCACTGCAGCTAGCTCAGTTGCGCGGTAAAGTAGTGTTGCTCGATTTTTGGACCTACTCATGCATTAATTGCCAGCGGACATTGCCTTATCTCCAGAACTGGTGGGAAAAGTATCAAGACGATGGTTTAGTGATTATCGGCATTCACTCTCCCGAGTTTGAATTTGAAAAAAACCCAGGCAATGTTGCTGAGGCAATTGCAGATTTTGGTCTTAGCTATCCTACTGTTCAAGATAATGAATTTGCTATTTGGCGCGCATACAGCAATCGGTATTGGCCAGCTAAGTATTTAATAGACGCAGAAGGTTTGATTCGGTATACCCACTTTGGTGAAGGAAAGTACGACGAGACAGAGAGAGTTATTCAAAACTTGCTCAAAGAAGCAGGTAGTATTATCACTGATACAACGCCTGATAATCCTACATATCAAAATTATGCCCAAACCCATGAAACCTACCTGGGATATGCTCGTATGGATTCGCTAGCATCTCCAGAGCGAGTCGTGCGAGATTCATTCGCAACATACTCATCCCCGAGTAAATTACCAAACGATGCATTTTCTCTCGCCGGCTCCTGGCGCATCACGTCAGAGTTTTCTCAACCAGCTGCTGGTGCGCAGTTATACCTTAATTTTGCGAGTAAAAAAGTGTTCTTGGTCGCGTTGCCAAGTAGTGATGATTCAGCTGAAATTATTGTAAGCCTCGATGGTCGCGAAGAGAGGTTGGAGGTTGCAGCAGACAAACTCTATACAGTCGTTGATTTGCCAGATCCAGGCAGACACACACTCAAACTTACTTTTCCAACGGGTAGTGTCGCGCTATATGCTTTTACGTTTGGTTAATGTTTTGTCGCATGAAGAAGTGATAAGCCAGCGCGACTAAGTTGTTGCAAAGTAGTACTAAATCCTTGTTCAGAAAAAATTTTTTCAAGCTGTTCTGCCGTGTTATCTTTTCGTTCATGCACCTCTATGAGATAATTTTCTGCAGCTCGTAAAATATTGCTTGCTGCTCTGACGACACCAAGTTCGGCGCCTTCAATATCAAGTTTCACCAAGTCATATTGTTCTTGTTCGAGTAAGGAAACAAGGGAGATTGTGGGAACTATCCGAGCAGTAGTTTTTTGCGCTCCATTCCACGCACCATCATACAGGCTGGTGGTAGAAAACCAGCCTTCATCAGAGCTATCATAGTGAAGAGCAGCGCTGCCGATTTGACCTGCCAGTGCAGCATGAATCGTTACTACATTGGTTATTTGATTCTCAAACAAGTTTTTTTCTAGCAAGACAGCATTTTCTACCAATGGTTCTACTGCCGTAATTTTTGCTTGGTAGCAGAGCTGTCGAAAATAAAGAGTTGAAAGACCAATGTGTGCGCCGCCGTCCAAAATAACTGGTGCAGGATTGAAGAGCTCGATGTAATAGATTTGTGTGGTAAAAATCTCACGCTTAAGTTCATGAAATTCCTCCGAATGTTCATAGTAAATGGTGTAATTTCCAAGGCGAGAACTTTGCATGTTGCCTGATTATACGGTAGGTATGAGATAATGCAGACATGTCTGATTTTTTGCCGTTGCTGTTTTTGACCACACTTGGCAGTTTTGCAGGTTTGTTGGGAGGTATTGTGTTTTTATTTGTTACGCCATGGAGTAAGCTATTGGCGCGCTACTCAATTCCATTTGCAGCTGGTATTTTTCTGAGTGCCTCCTTAATTGGTGTCTTGCCAGAGGCGATTGAGTTGGCTGGGGTCGATATTTTGTTGACAGTACTTTTGGCTTTTTTGGCAGCGTATTTACTTGAGACGTTTGTAGTCGATGTGCATCATCATGATGATCGCGGTCACACACACGCGCACACAAGCTCTACCAAGCTTATTGTGATTGGGGATACTATTCACAATTTGGTTGATGGTATAGCAATTGCAGTAGCGTACCTAGCAAGTCCAGGTCTTGGTATTATCACTGCAATTTCGACACTGTTGCATGAAATACCGCACGAAATCGGTGATTTTGGTATTTTGCTCAAGGCTGGGTGGGCCAAGCGTAGAATACTAATAACTAATATTGTCTCGGCGTCATTTGCTATTTTTGGGTCGCTGCTTGTATTTTTTTTACATCCAAGCCCACAGGTACAGGCGCAACTATTGGCTGCAACAGCTGGTATTTTCCTGTATCTTTGTGCGGTAGATTTTTTGCCCCAGTCACAAAAAAATACCAATAGAAAACAAACTGTGTCGGCGTTATTATTGGGAGTGTTTCTGATGTTAGCAGTAATTTATCTTGTGCCACACCATTAATTTTCGGCCGCTTGAATGAAGTCTTGAGTTGACTGCCAGTCATTAGCACCAGTTTTTGGCAGGAGTACAAATTGACCACCAGCAGACTTACCTGTGGTTAGGACATTCTCGGTACTCAGAATTATTGCAACTTTCGGAAACTCTGTCGCCGCCAGAATTTTTGGAGTGAGCTCTAGGACAGTTTTTGCAGTGATATCGGTAGTGATGGTGTGAGAAAGTGATTCAAAAAATTCGACTGAGTTAGTAAATGCATCAATTTGCAGCATTTTTTTGACAACCGCATCGAGTACCTCGTGCTGTCGTTTGCTGCGAGAAAAATCTCCTGATCCAGAGCCGTGTCGCGAGCGAACAAATGCCAGCACGTCACCGCCTTCCATATGGTGGGTGCCAGCTGGAAAGTAAACGCGTTCGTAGCGACATGGAAATTGTTTTTCAAGCTCAAAACCAGAGAGTCGGCTGCTTACCTCAGCAACTTCTTCTGCTGTCATACCACAGGTTTCAAGTTCCAAGCCTTGTACGGGATACCAAGGATCATCGAGCGTTTCTGAAACTTCTACTTCTATTCCTTTTAGGTTTTCTCCAATGGCGCGTTGTAACCCCACAAAATCTATACCAACAAAGTAATCTATTGGTATGCCTGTTACTTGAGCTGCCATTTGCTTTGCCGCATCAACTCCAGAAGATGACGCATATGCCTCATTAATTTTGCCCACATGACCACTTTGTGTTGTTACCCAGAGATCGCGTGGAATGGAGATGAGAGAAGCCCGTTGTTTGGCAAAGTTTATGTGTAGTACTTGAATGACGTCTGTGAGAAAGCCACCAGAATGACCAGGTCCTCCATAGCCGAGCAGCAAGATACCAAGGCTTTCTACTTCAGCAAGATTCTCTGTATCAATTGGATTTCTAACTTGTGGCATGGTGCCCGATATTTCTGCTATTTGATTTGCACTTGATTTTTGTGACTGATTTTGTTTGACAGCAATAATTGTTCCTGCTATTGCAAGCATGAACACGAATGGCATACAGAGCAAAAACTTTTTTTGTATCGGCACTCGATTATGGTACCATGCCTCATACTTTTAATATGCAAAGCAGACTTTTCTTTCTCTCGAAACTGTTTGTTTTCTTAGCATTTTTTTCATTGCAGCAGGTAGTTCAAGCGGTAAATCAAGATTTTTCTATTTTGTGTCAGCAAAAAGAATTGTGCAAACAGATAGGTAATGATTCTGCACCGATATTTAGCGAAGAGAATATAGTTCCTGGCCAGTCATTTACAAGAACAGTAAAAGTTACAAATGATAATAAGCTGCATTCCTGCCAACTGCATCTACGATTGAGTGAGAGCAATCAGGCGGATGAGAATAAGTTGGCAGAAAAACTATACGTTCAGGTTTTTCGCCAAAATAACTTACTGCTTGGAGCACCTATTGAGAGTGGTGCGTCACTAACCATAGCACAGCTACAGGCAGAAACATTCGCGCGCTATTTTTGGTCATTGCCTCCCAAGGTCAGTGAAGTGTTCGACCTCAAAATCACCTTTGATCCACAAGCTGACAATCAGTATCAGGGCACGCAAGTTGCAACTGATATTGCAATAGCGATAACGTGTTTGCAAGAAGCTGAATTACCACCAAATCCAGAATTGCCATTTGTTTTGCCAAAAAATACAGAGCTGACAAATGAAACCCTATTAACTGGCTGTACTACAAGTGTTTCTCAAACTGCGCCCCAGTTGCAAGTTGTTCGTACGGACAATGAGAGAGGGCTCGTTGGTTTGTCTTGGCAGCCGGTCCAAGGCGCATCAGAGTATTGGCTAGAATTTGGCACATCTGAGAATTCAGACCAATTTAGACACAAAGGTATTACCACAACAGTCTACACCTTACTTGATCTCGATCTTCAGCATGATTTATTTTTTCGGATTTTGCCTGTAGCTGATTGTGCGCGCGGATCGTATTCAAACACTGCTAGCATTTTTGGGTCACAGGTAGAGGAGACAGTTACTGGTGTTGCTACGTTATCAGGTCAACCACAAGTGCTTGGTTCTCAGGAAAGAAGCGCTCCACCAACACGAAAGTCTGAGACGGGAAATACTGTGCAATACCAGCTGCCAGCAACGTTCATTTTAGCAATTCTGTTTATCTGGTTATTATTCAGACAACGAAAGAAAAAATCTGTTATATCAAATTAATATAAGATATCTTATATAAAATGCTATAGTTTGAACCGGTTGACAGTAAAACCTTAATAGTAATACCCTATTAAATGCACAAAGTATAAATCAGTTATTATTGTTTGTAAAAGTATCAATGCGCTATTAAATATATGCTTTTTGCGTATTTAATACTAATTATCTACACATACAATACTAATTGAAGATGTAACAAGTAAGTTTATACATCCTAGGTTGTGCTGATATATCAAAAATATATTAAGCCTAGAGTATAGAACTAACACAAAGGAGGGGAAACCCCAATGAATAATAAAAAAGTCCTGCTCGCCATTATTGGCGTTGGAGCTGTAGGCGCAGCTGCAATCCCTCTCACCAGAGCACTGTTCTCTGATGTAGAACAAAGTGGCAGCAATGTATTTACCGCTGGCAAGCTCAACATGACTGTTGGTGGCGCTGATGGCACTGCCTTTGAAGAGTTCAACTTCACCAATCTTGGTGTAGATGGTCAGGTTAGTGGTGGCAAAACTTGGACTATCGTCAACAATGGGACAGTTCCTGGCAATCTTACTTTGTCAATGAACGATCTTGTTAATAATGACAATGGTTGTAATGAGCCAGAAGCAATTGTTGATACAACTTGTGACAATCCAGGACCTGGTCAAGGTGAACTTGGTGCTGCAACCACCACCACCATTTTTCTTGACACTGGCGCAGGTGACGTGCAAGTCGTAAGTAGTAATCTCGCAACTGCAAGTCAGGCATTATATGCCTCGCAGTGGGTGACAAATGCTGGCACGGTAACTATTCCGGCTGGCGGTAGTGTTGATGTCACGATGAACTGGGCGACTGATCCCAATACTTATGGAAATGAGATTCAGAGTGACGGGCTGACTTTTCAGCTGCAGTTTGACCTAGTACAAGTACTTCCATCTTAATTGGTGGGATAACTAGATCATAACTACGATGGGGAGAGCCTCGGCTCTCCCCTCGTTGGTAGGAGAAGAGCAGAATGTTAACAACACTCAAGGTGATTTGGAACTTTGTTTTTTTTGCGGTGCTCATCGTTGTCATTGTGTTCTCGGTACTCACTTCATTTTCCGAACGTCCTGATTCAAAACTTCCCTTTCGAACTTTTGTCGTAATTTCTGGTTCGATGGAGCCGACTATTATGACTGGTGATTTGCTATTTGTTCGTACCAATCGTGGTTTTGGACTTGATTCGATCATCACTTTCAAAGATCCGAGTAGTCACACAGTGACGCATAGAATCATCAAGACAGAGCAACAAGCCAATGGTTCGCTAGAATTTATTACCAAGGGTGACAACAACGAAGATCCTGATCAATACACGACGCCACCCAAGCGTGTGTTAGGCACCTATTGGTTTGCGATCCCAAAACTGGGATATCTTTTGGTGTATATCCGATCATTTATGGGTATAACAATTATTTTGAGTTTATTTGCAGGATGGTTTGTTAGCGATCAAGTGTGGCAGCGACTTACTAAAAAAGCGTGAGGCAACAGTGTTGTTTACGAGAATTAAGCAGGCTGCAAGATTAGTATTGGTAACCGCTGTAATTTTACTGTTCAGCCAAGCAACCGATGCAGATTTACTCGATAGAGAGGAAGTTGTGGCCAACACAGTGCGAGCCACTACACTTGATTTTAGCAATCGTGATACTGCCAATGAAACCGGCAAGTCGCTATTTTTTTCGGTTCATGGTCTGATTCCAACGGGATTTCAGGTAGAATCAGTTCGAATTAAAAACGAAGGAGAGCTGCCGGTGACATACCAACTCTCTGTATCTCAGACTGCAGGAGATGTCGCGCTGTGTAATGCACTGCAAGTGCGGGTCCTGTCTGATTGGGATACGAAATACACTGGTGGTGTGCTCGAAGCAAGTTTTGAGACAACAGTGCCACACACCGGGAGTAGTGATCTGGTTTTTGCGCTCAGTTTAGACGATACTAGTACAAGCCTAACAAATATGACGTGTGCCTTTAATATTATGATTGCTTCTGCAACAGTAGTGCAAGGAAAAACAGTGTTTTTTTCTGATGAAGAGGTGCTACAGAATCAGGTGGCGACAGGGGTTTGGAGTATAGGAGAATAGAAGTATGAAAGAACATAAAGCAATCCAGAGTATTTTTGTGATCTCGTTTACACTAGCGATTGTTGGTTACACCCTAACTCAGAGTTTATTTCGTGATACCGAGACATCAAGCACCAGTCAGTTTGTAGTTGGTACGCTCGACATGGATGTACTTGCACCCAATGGTTCGGCTGCTGAGAGTATTTCGGTTACCAACTTTGGAACAGCTGATTCTTTGTCGGGAAGTAAGACGTGGAAGATAACCAATGTTGGCTCATTGCCTGGAGAGCTAAGCATGAGTATTCTCAACTTAGTGAACAATGAAAACGACTGCAACGAACCAGAGAGCCTTGTAGATACTACATGTGCTGATCCTGGAGCTGATTTGGGAGAGCTTGGCGCTGTTATCACAGCCAGTGTGTTTTTGGATGATGGAGCTCATCCCGATCCAGTTGTTGTAAGCAATTTAGCGACTGCATCACAAGACAACTTTGCGTTGCAGTGGGCGACCAATGCTGGAAAAGTACTTTTGCCTGCAGGCGATAGTATCGAGGTGCAACTTGTTTGGTCCAGCGATGCGAATGCTTTTGAAAATGAAATTCAGTCTGACAGTGTAATTTTTGATGTAGTTTTTGACCTAGCTCAGGTGCCAGTCTAAGCATGTGTATATGCGAAGTAGAAGACGACAAAAACTTTCGTTCACGAACATACTGCTTTTTGTAGTATGGTTGATATTGGGTGTTGGCATAGTTTTACTTGCATTTCGCTTGATGCTGAAATCTGGCTATCAGCCGCCTCTAACCTCATATGTGGTGCAGTCTGGTTCGATGGAGCCGAGCATCATGACCGGAGATATTATCCTTATTCGTCCCGAGAACAAGTATGAGATCAATGACGTCATCACCTTCCAAGATCAAAAAAATCGAGTGGTGACCCACCGCATTTCCGAAGTGCAAATCAAAGGTGGAGAAACAGTTTTCTTGACCAAGGGTGATGCCAACCGGTCGGTAGATATTGAGTTTGTGCCTCGTGAGCATGTAGTCGGCAAAGTCCAATTTGTTATCCCCAGACTTGGCTTTTTGGTAAGCTTTGCCAAGAGTTTTCTTGGCATCATTTTGCTCGTTGTTATACCGGGTACCATCGTGATTTATGATGAACTCGTTGGATTGTTTTCTTCAGCTCGCAAGAAACGAACTTAGTTTGGCTCGAGCTGTATTTTCTGCTGCACTTGCTTCTTGTGGTGGTGATAGTCGGTCGAGGATGGAGTTGGCTTCGTCAGCAGAAAATTGATAGTTAGTTATTTCTTGCAGATCATTTGGTTCGCTATCAAATTTTTTTGACAACTTGCTGAGTTCAAAGACCTCTTGCTTGCTGAGAGATATAATGCCGCGTTTCATGGGTTTAGTGTAGCAGGTAAATAAGGCACGATACTTTCCGGAATGGAAAGGAAATTGTGATCGTAGGACAATCATTGTTTCTTTTCTTTTTTCCCAAGACAACAAGTTGTTTATGGCTAGAAATACATCTGGCGATCGTGTTTATCCCAATACCTGGAAAATTCCTGTTTTGTTGTAGCGAAAAAACTTATTAGATAGTTATTCACTCTAGACAGGCCAGCAACCCTAGTTTTTTTTCTTAAATTCCGATATCTTTTATTTTGTTAGTATTAGTAGTAACTGAAAGTTTTTATGTCTTTATCCCGCTTTGCCTTATTTGGTTCTGTTGCTGTACTTACTGCTGTCGTCAGTGGTTGTTCGCTCTTACCGCAAAAAGATTCGCCAGCAGAAGCACCTACAGATGCAGCAATGGAAGCTCCCGCTGCCGGAGATGCAATGGAAAAAATAGAGGAAGTTGCTGGTGATTCTGCCATGATGGACAAGACGTTTACTCTGGAAGAAGTTGCCATGCACGCAACGCCAGAAGATTGCTATCTAGCAATTGAAGGCAAAGTTTATGATGTGACCGAGTTTATCGCCTCCGAGAAACATCCTGGCGGCGAAGCCATTTTTTTTGGCTGCGGCAAAGATGCAACTGAGATGTTCAATAATCGCCAAAGCGATAGTAAACCACACTCTGAGCAAGCACGCTCTTTCTTGCCCAACTTCTATATAGGTGAGCTAGCGCAATAGTTTTTTGCGTTATTTTGATTCTGTTTGAATACTTGCTAGCTTCGGGTTTTGTTTTGTACAGTAGAGCATATGTACCAAACAATTCACGAAGCTATTGCGGTTGTAGGTGTATATAGCCATGCTTGTTTTACGCCCAAGAAGTTTCTGTGGAAAAATCGCGTTCACCAGATAGCAGATATCACCAGTGTGACTGATATTCGTGACGGTCAGGTGCGAGCGCGTCGATACTCTTGTGTGGCAGAGAACAACTCATATCGGTTAGTTTTCAATCGCAGTGAGGAGACTTGGTTGTTGGAGGAGGTGTGGTGTGAGTAGCACTTCTCTTGCTTTTTTACACATAGATATCAACTCGTACTTTGCGACACTTTTGCAGCAAGAAACGCCAGCATTGCGCGGCAAGCCGTTGGCGGTAGTCAAGGAGGTCGACAGGACGTGTATTATTGCTGCCTCCAAGGAAGCAAAAATGCTCGGAGTAAAAACAGGGAGTTCTCTGATTGCAGTCAAAAAAGCTGTCCCGCAGATATTGGTTGTACCAGCAGATTTTTCGCTTTGTTGGTCAGCTACGCATAGATTAAAGAAGCTGTTTGAGTCGCTTACGCCGAGTTCAGAGTTATTTTCGCTCGATGAATCTTTTATACATTTTGCACCGCTCGTGCGGCTGTATAGTTCTCCTTTAGAGCTTGCTCAAAAAATCCGCTCGGAAATATTTGCCACACTTGGAGAATGGGTGACTTGCAATATTGGGATAGCCCGGACGCGCTTCTTGGCTAAGCTCGCAAGCGAAACGGCGTCTCCAGATAGTATCACTGAGGTATTTCCAGATCAGGAGGCAGTGCTTCTAGCTCGAGTTATTTGCTCTGATGTTTGCGGAATTGGTTATCGGCTTAATAAAAAATTACATGCCCTAGATGTACATGCACCATATCAGATCAACTTTATTCCACAGCAAGATTTAGAACGAGCGGTTGGCATTTTTTGGGCGCAGCAGCTGCGTTTGATGGCACAAGGTGATGAGCCATTATTTTTACAAAGACTAGCAGAGCCTGCAAAACAGATGAAGAGTGTCGGTCGCTCTATTACTGGTTGGCGTTTGTGCAACAACGAAGCGATGATCAAGCGAACGCTTTACAATCTTGTGGCTGAAGTTGTGCACAAAATTCGTCGTATGCATTTGGCTGGTCGTCAGGTAAGTTTATTTATATCTGGAGAAGACAAACACTGGAGTAATTTTATTACGCTCAAGCGACATATTTGGCATACCAAAGAGCTGTTTTACTGGGTTTATTCGCACCTCTACCAGCAATGGCGCGAGCGTTTTCCAGTTATCAAGCTAGCAGTGCGCTTGAGCTTACTCGAGTCTTGGTATGTGGTACCGCAGTCGCTCCTACCAGCTTGGCAAAAGGATGAGTCTTTGGCGGAGGCGTGTGATACTATTTCTTCACGCTACGGTTTGTTTGCGATTACTTCTGGCATACTTGCTCGTGGTCATCGCATTCATCCAGAAGTAGCTGGGTTCTTGGGTGACAAACAGTACCAATTCTTGTAGAAAGATACTATGCCAGATAAATTTGCTGCTACGTGGGTTTCGCACAGTTCGATCAGTGATTTTATCGATTGTCCTCGATCATACTTTCTTAAAAACATGTATAGGAGTCCACAGACAGGTCATAAAATCCAGATCATGACACCCTCTCTTGCTTTGGGACAAGTGGTTCACCAAGTGCTCGAGAGTCTCTCGGTATTGCCTGTCAGTGAGCGTTTTACCGCTACACTGTTAGAACAGTACGAAGAATCCTGGAAAAGTATTTCGGGAGAGCAAGGCGGATTTGGTAGTAGTCAGGATGAGGAGCGCTACAAAGAGCGGGGTAGAAAAATGTTACAGCGCGTCCAAAGGAATCCTGGACCGCTCAAAGAAAAAGCAGTAAAGCTGCAAGCAGACCTGCCGTACTATTGGCTCTCAGAAGAGGACGAGATTATTTTGTGTGGCAAAATTGATTGGTTGCAGTATCTGCCCGAAGACGATGCAGTTTCCATCTTAGATTTCAAGACTGGCAGGAACAAAGAAAAACCAGGTTCACTGCAACTGCCTATTTACTTACTACTGACAACCTATACACAAAAGAGAGCGGTAGCAGGCTTGAGCTATTGGTATCTTGACTTAGAAGACGAACCAGAAGAACAAGAACTGCCAGACATAGATGAGGCACACGAACAGATATTTGCTATTGCAAAGAAAATTAAAGTAGCACGCAAGCTTGAGCGCTTCGTCTGCCCACAGGGAAAGCAAGGTTGTCGAGCGTGTCAGCCGTTTGAACAGATACTGCTAGGCAGAGCGCACTACGTTGGTGTCGGTAACTACAAACAAGATATATTCACGCTGCGTGATGTTGAGAAAACAAATAGAGATAGTGTAATATTATGAGCATATGAAGGGTTTTCTAGATTTCATTCGCGAGCAGGGTGTTGTTGGTCTAGCTGTAGGTTTTATTTTGGGCGGCTCGATCTCGAAGGTAGTGACATCACTAGTGACAGATATTATCAACCCAATTTTGGGGATAGTGCTCGGAGCCGCTGGTAATTTAGAATCTGCCATGCTCTCAATAGGTCCAGTAAATATTATGTGGGGTAATTTTGCATCTGTCCTAATAAACTTCTTGGTAATTGCAGCCGTCGTGTACTTTGGTGTGCGAGGTCTTGGACTTAATAAACTCGACAAGAAAAAATAACTGCTCGTCAAATACCTTGGTGTATGAGATCATGGCCCATGTGAAGCGATTGATTATTATTTTAGTTATTTTTTTGGTTGGTGCAGTGGTTGGAGGAGTTGCTATACAGCGAAACCTCATTGATTGGTTGCTGCCAAAACAACAAGTTGTTGTTGATGAGCGGATAGCCTTTATTGATGAGGTCTACGATCTGATTAAAAAAGAGTATTGGGAATTATTGTTTGATGAGCAGTTAGCAGGACTATTTCAGAAAGCATTGAGCAAAGCTTCTGGCGAAGAAATCACTTTGCCAACCAGCGATAAGTCGGGAGTGAAAATTGCACTCGAAAATATTTTGGCAAAACAAGAAAGTGAGGAAGTAAAGAATGCGTTGGTGGCCGACGCGACAAATATGGTATTGGTTAATTTGCAGCCTTTTGGCAGAAGTCGCTTGTTGAGCGAGGTGGATTCACAAGAGATTTTAAATTCAGTAACCAGTCGCAATCCTGATGTAAATTATTTTGAAACACTCGCAATAGAGGCGAGCTCGTCTTCAGAAGTAGTAGTCAACAACTTTATGCAAAAACAGCAAGAAGTAGCAAGGTCGCAAAAATCAGAGGAAGAAAAACAGCGAGCCCGACAAGTACTGGAGCGTGCGTACGAGGCGCTAGATTCTGATGCCGAGCGATTTCGGTATGCTCAGACTGGTGTCGAGTCGAGCATTTCGAGCAAAAATTTGAGCTTTGATATTTATTATTTGAAGTTGAACTCATTTGCTCCGACAACATACGAAGACATAGTATTTGCCCTCAAGGCAGTGCCACCACAACCAAAGCAAACGAGCCTTGTCATCGATTTGCGTGGCAACCCAGGGGGTTATATAGATGGTTTGCCAAATGTACTGGGTGCATTTTATGGTCCTGACACCAAGGCATATCAATTTCTCAAACAAGGTAAGAAGACTGATCTGGAGACTAAAACAAATAAAATTATCGGTCTTGATCAGTTCAAAAAAATCGTTATTTTGATAGATCAGGCGACGGGATCTTCTGCCGAAGCAATGGCTGCCTCACTCAAAAAATATAATGTTGGCGTTTTGGTTGGCGTACCGTCTCGCGGTTGGGGCACAATGGAACGATTATTTTCTGTAGAGCATCAGTTTGAAGTCGGTCAGAAATTTTCGATTTTGCTCGTGCAAAACCTAACGTTGCGCGAAGATGGTATTCCTATCGAAGGTAGTGGGGTTATTCCAGATGTACTGATAACTGAACCAAACTGGCAGCAAGAGCTACTACAGTACTATGACTCACCCACTCTTGTGACAGCAGTACGAAAGATGGTAGAACAATAAAATGAAAAAACGCACGCTTATTGCTTCTTTCCGACACTTTCTTGTAGGGTTTAGTATGGGAGCGGCCGATCTTGTACCAGGTGTTTCTGGTGGCACTATAGCATTTGTGAGTGGCATCTACGAACAACTTTTGTCAGCAGTTGAGATTGTCACAGGACCTGTTTTGCGTTTAGTGATTCGGGGCAAATTTGTTCAAGCGTATAGAATGACACCGTTCAAGTTTGTAGTACCACTAGGTCTCGGCATGGCAATAGCAATTCTGAGCCTCAGCCACTTGATCGAGTATCTACTTGCCGACCACCCCAATCAAACTTGGTCATTTTTTTTTGGTCTTGTCGTGGCCTCGATTGTATTGGTTGGACGCACAATTAAGGGATGGTCTTGGCGAGAGCTTGTTGCAATAGCGGCAGGAGCATTGACTACCTACTGGATGGTCGGTGCCGTACCACTCGAGACACCTGCAACACCACTGGCTTTTTTCTTTAGTGGAATGGTAGCAATTTGTGCTATGATTTTGCCCGGTATTTCTGGTTCATTCATTTTGGTTTTACTGGGAAAATATTCACAGGTTTTACACGCTGTTTCGGATCGAGATATACTTACCATCCTTTATGTCGGTTTGGGTGCAGTAGTTGGTCTTAGTGTTTTTTCTCGTTTGCTCAAGTATTTACTCGACAAACATCACTCGGTTACTTTGGGAGTGTTGTTTGGTGTATTGATTGGTTCACTGCGCAAAGTTTGGCCGTGGAAGCTGCCTGATGGAACAAATATTTTACCAGAGTTGAGCGGTGAAGTGCTCCTAGCACTCTTCTGCGCGATTATTGGCGCTGTGCTAGTGTTGGGCATCAGCCAACTTGAACGTGGCAAGCGATCAATCGTTACTGAGTAATTTTTTCTAGTTGTGACACCAGTTTATTTGCTGACAGATTATATTCTGTGAGTCGAAAACCAATCAGCACAAGCGAATTGGATGTTGTAATGCCATTGAGTTGATTCTGGGAGAAGGTTGTACGTCTGCCCACAGTATTGAGTACTGCTTGCGTCCCATCAGCTAGGTGGATAATTCCTTTGATGCGGAAGACTGCAGTAGGCAAGGTCGTAATCCATTCGAGCAATTTTTCTTTGGATACTGCACCAGAAAATTCTAGAGAGACTGACTCTAGACCGTCTTGCGTTAGATGGTGTGAGTGATTATGTGGGGTGGCAAGCAGTCTTATTAGTTCTGTCGAAGTCACGCCAAAAACTAAGTGAGGGTCGAGCGCCCCCTTGGTTGCTTCAAGAATTGGACTTGTTTGATTCAACTCTCGCACGTAGCCAACTACGCGTTGTTTTTGCTCGAGATCGACGAGCTCAACTTTATTAAAAACAATCAGGTCGGTAAACTTAGTTTGGTTCCTAGCAGTCAAGCTGAGGTCTTTGTAGCCAGAGAAATTAACTACATCAATGACAGAAATTACTCCATCGCGCTCTAGATTTGGGTGACCGTCCACCATCAGTGCTATGGCAGCTGGATCAGCTGCGCCAGATGCTTCGATAATTATTCTACTCGGCATGAATTGCTCGATAATTTCGTTGATTGAAGTGAGAAACGGACCAACGAGCGTGCAGCAGATACAGCCATTGAGAAGTTCACGTGCGGTAATATTTTTGCTTTCCATGATTTTGGCATCAATATTTTTGGCGCCAATCTCATTTTTTATGTACACCACTTGTTCCCCGTTTGCCTGCAGTTTTGCAATAATGTTCGAAATAATTGTAGTTTTGCCTGATCCGAGAAAGCCTGAGAATACTGTGGTAGGAATGGTCTGCTGCATAGCCAGCATCTTACACGGGTGATGTGAGTTGGGCAAATCGGATATAGCCAGCTTGGTCGGTCGAGAGAGTGACTTGCCAACCACGCTTTTGGTATGGTACGAAGTTTTTTAGGGAGTGCGTATGGTCAAGTTCCAAAAAAACTCGCGTCTTTGGATGTAACACAGGAGTAATAGTGTCGAGCAAGCGAGCGATAACTGCAAAGCCATCGAATCCACCGTCAAGCGCGAGTACTGGTTCGTGAGCTTTGACACTTTCATCAAGTTTGGCAATCCGCTCGCTTGGAATGTAGGGCAGGTTCGCGACGACAATATCAAATTGTTCTGCCTGAGTATTCTCAAGCAAATCACTTTTTATAAAAGAAATTGGAGCATACTTGCCAAGTAGCTCAACCGCATTTCTTTCTGCAACTCGTAATGCATTCTTGCTAATGTCGGTAGCAACAAACTGCAGTTTTTTCCAGGAATCTTTAAATTGTTTTGCCAGCGCAACAGTGATAGCACCGCTGCCAGTGCCTACTTCAAGTATTTGTAGTGAAATTTGATCACTTGCAAGTTGTTTTTTGATTTCAGTTGCAGCTAATGCAACAAGTTTTTCGGTTTCAATTCTTGGGATCAAGACATTCTCATTAACATTGATTATAAAATCACAAAACTCTGCTTTGCCACTTATATACTCGACAGGTGCAGAAGCATAAGTTTGCAGCAATGGATCAACACCGTACCGAGCTAAGTGCGTTTGTTCTCTGGGGGTAAAGTGGCGACTTGTTTGTTGTATCATATACCTTGTATTAAGGAGCATTATGTCACAACTAAAACAACGTCTACAAAACGATCTTAAAATAGCAATGAAGGCGCGAGATACAAATGCACTTGGAGCTATTCGATTTTTGCTTGCGCAGATAAACAACGAACAAATTGATGCTGGCGAGCTTTCGGACGAACAAATTTTTATGATTATCAAACAACAGCTCAAGCAGTTTGATGAGGCAATCTCTGGTTTTGCTCGGGGTGGAAGAAACGAGTTGGTTGCTGAAGAGCAGGCAAAAAAAGCAGTTGTTTTATCATACCTGCCACCGCAGGCAAGTGACGACGAGATCCGCTCTGCTATTGCTGCGGCACGTGTGGAATCAGGTGAAACACATCCTGGAAAACTAACTGGCTTAGTGATGCGAAGACTTGGACCAATAGCAGATGGTAGCAGAGTTTCACAGTTGATTCAGGCTGCGCTCAAAAAATAATTGGTTATGCATCAAAAAACGGTTGGTCAGATTCTGTCAGAAGAGCGGCAAAAACGTCGACTTTCTACAGCTGATTTTGCCAAGAGAGCACGAATTCGTGAAAATTACATTATTGCGTTGGAGAGTGATAAATATGAGGATTTGCCACCGGCGGTTTTTGTGAAAGGATACGTCAAGATGTATGCGCGGATTTTGGGATTCGACAGCGCGCCAGTTCTAGCGTTGCTACGACGAGATTTTAGCTTGAGCGTTCGTGGCACACTTGTTCCTCGAGAATTTCTCACGCCGATTCTTAAGCGACGCAATCGCACTGCTCGAGTGACTTCTGCCCTGATTGGTTTGGCAGTAGTATTTTTGACTGTTAGCGGCTACGTTTCTTGGCAGTGGTATCAGTTGCAACAGCCTCCGAGACTCCTGATTACTGAACCGAGTGAAAATACCGTCTCCAGTCCTTCAGTTACTATACGAGGAGAAACAGATATAGGTGCCTTGTTAACGATTAATAATCAGCCAGTTGCACTCCAACCAGATGGTAGTTTTGAAGTGACACTCGAATTTTTTACCGAAGGCATTGTATCGCTCGTTGCAGAATCTACTGATCAAAAGGGAAGAACGAGTACAGAGGTCAGGCAGGTTCAGGTACAATTTTAATACAGCCTGCGGTATAGTACAAAGAAAGAGGAGATATTATGGATATATTACCAATCGTTTTTGCAGTTGTTCTCGTTATTTTGGCTGTGGTACTTAGTGTAGTTGGGATACAAATGGTCATGGTGCTCGTGCAGTTGCGCCAAACGTTGCAACGTGTCAACACTGCCCTCTCGACGGCAGAAGCAAAAGTTGCTTCACTTACGGAGCCACTAAAACAGTTTTCCGGCACAGTATCAGGGATAAAAACCGGACTCAAAGTGTTTGAGACATTTGTAGGTTGGCTACAAAAAAGCAAAGATGCCTAACGAAGATCACGGCTCATTTTCTCTTGGATTTACATTTGGTTTGCTTGCGGGTGCTGTTGGATTTTTTGCATTTGGGACAGAAAGAGGCAAAAATGCTAGAAGGCAATTTTCTCAGCAGTGGCACGACGCACATAAATCACTTGCCAAAAATCCAAGCACTCCTGTTACCACACTGAAGGAAGCGTACAAGCAAGTAGTTTCAGCAGTTTTTGATGAGCCGCAAAAGAAAAAGAGAGTCGCCAAGCCGCGTGCAAAAAGGCAGACGTTCAGTGGCACCTGATGGTACAATCAGAGAATAATGCATCCAGACAAGGTTCGCCAAAAATATCTAGATTTCTTTCGTAAACAGCAGCACGCTGTGTTGCCGTCAGCTCCCTTGGTACCAGAAAATGACCCCACGACGCTCTTTACTGGTTCTGGTATGCAGCCAATGATCACCTACCTACTTGGTGAGCCGCACCCGAAAGGAAGTAGAATTGTCGACAGTCAACGTTGTTTTCGTTCGCAAGACATCGAGGAGGTTGGGGATAATCGCCACACCACATATTTTGAAATGCTTGGCAATTGGTCGCTCGGTGATTACTTCAAAAAAGAACAATTGCCGTGGGTATTTACATTTCTTACCAAAGAACTCGAGCTTGATCCAAACAAATTATTTGTCACTGTGTTTGGTGGTAGCAAGAAACTCAAGATTTCACACGATCAGGAATCGGTAGGTATCTGGCAAGAGCTTTTTTTTACTGCAAACTGCAGCAATGGAGTAGAGAAACATCCAGAAAAAAACGGTATGACCAAAGACACGAGAATCTTTTTTTATGATGAATCAAAAAACTGGTGGTCACGCGCTGGCTTGCCCGACAACATGCCGGTAGGAGAGCCAGGCGGTCCTGACAGTGAGGTCTTTTATGATTTTGGCAGTGAGCGCAATTTGCATGAAAACTCACCATTTGCCAAACAGCCATGTCATGTCAATTGCGATTGTGGTCGATTTCTAGAAATAGGTAACTCGGTTTTTATGCAGTATCAGAAGCAGGCAGATGGCTCATTTAGCAATTTGCCTCAAATGAACGTAGATTTTGGTGGTGGGCTTGAACGCTTAGCAGCTGCGACAACCAACAATCCAGATGTATTTACAACCGAGTTGTTTTGGCCAATTATTGTTACATTAGAGAAGTTGACGGGCAATAACTATAACGATGATGAAACAGCTCGCTATGCTTTTCGTGTCATTGCCGATCATGTTCGAGCAGCAGTCATGCTCGCAAGCGATAATGTTTTGCCAGCAAACAAAGAGCAGGGGTATTTTGTTCGCCGTTTGTTGCGTAGGGCAATTCGTTACGCACACGATTTGGGAATAACGCAGCCATTTTTGTCTCATCTTGTGCCAGAAGTAGCAAAAATCTATAAGCAGTCTTACCCACAAGTACAAGCTCAGGCAGAGAAAATTCAGACAGCCCTTAGTTTGGAAGAGCAAAAATTTCAAAAAGTGCTCGAAAAAGGATTGCGCCATTTTTCTAATTTAGAAAAGATTGATGGCGAGAGTGCCTTTAGGTTGTATGAAACGTACGGTTTTCCATTTGAGCTAACTCAAGAACTCGCTGACGAGCGTGGAGAATCTCTGGACGTGACTGCTTTTGATAAAGCGCGCCAAGCACATGCAGAAAAGTCTCGCACTGCTTCAGCAGGTAAGTTTCGTGGTGGTTTGCAAGATACAAGTAAAATCGCGACTCGCTATCACACAGCTACACATTTGTTGCATGCTGCATTGCGCAAAAAATTTGGAGATTCGGTTCAACAAAAAGGCTCAAACATTACAGGAAAGCGTTTGCGATTTGATTTTTCATTTGATCGCGCGCTGTCTGATTCTGAGATAGTAGCAGTTGTAAACCAGATTAATACCTGGATTGAGGCAGATTTGCCTGTAGAGAAAAAAGTTCAGAAGAAATCGGAAGCCCTCAAGTCTGGGGCTTTGGCTTTTTTTGGTGAACAATACCCCGATGAAGTTTCGGTTTATACTATTGGAGCCTCACAGGGTTGGATTTCTCGCGAGCTTTGTGGTGGTCCACATGTTGCTCACACTGCAGAAATTGGTCGTTTGCAATTTATGAAACAGCAAGCAGTCGCCGCTGGTGTTCGTCGCATATACTTATCTGTCGAGTCACCCTAGTCTTCTGGTCGGATTTTTGCTTTAATAGACTGGACACAATGCAACTGCCAAATATTTTCACTGCCAGCAAGCAAGAGCAGCCGTCGCTCATGTTCTGTATCGTCGTAACAGATACCAGCACTCAAGCACTTTTGATTAAGTTGCAAGGCCCTCACACCAATATCCTTTCAAAATCAAAGCGCTATCACTATCTTGATGCAAATAGTTTGGTTATAAAAACAGATGAAGCCTTGCAGGAATTGGGCCCAGATTCAGAGAAGGTGAATACAGTTGTATTCGCACTCGAGAAAAGTTGGCTTGATGATGGTGTTGTACAGCCAAAAAAGCAACAGGTACTCGACTCACTTGTCAAAGATTTGTCTCTTAAACCAGTTGGTTTTGTCGAACAAATTGAGGCGTTGTCACATGCTGTTGCGACGCAGTCGTCGGGCAGTACTATTTTATTACTGCTTTCACAAACAGCTATCACCGCGACTGTCGTACAGCACAATACAATTTTTGGTGAACAAAATATTGGTAAATCAGGAGATATAGTAGCAGATGTAACCGAAGCACTTGCTCGTTTGCATAAGCAAGTGGGGACGTTGCCTGCCAAAGTGCTCTGCGTATCAGCTTTGTTGAGTGATGAAGAACTCGAGATGGTCCAGCAAGATCTTTTGACAGCTGATTGGTTGGCAGGAAATTTTTTTCTGCAGCAACCGAGTATCGAGTTTATGGCAGAAGAACAAGTGCTTTCTTTCTTGGCAGTGCAGGCCGGGATTGCGGCGCACTTAGCTACCCAAACAGCAAGGTCAGAACCAGCAAAAACAGCCGTCGAGGGTGATAACTTTTTACCAGTCGAGTTCGCTGTAGAGCCAGAAGATGCTACTGCAAAGTCTTTTGGAATTCCGATTCCAACCAAAGTGGAAGAAACAAACCCAGATTTTGGTTTTTCCGAAGAGGCACCAAATGAAGATGTTGTCGCGAAACCATACCACAAACCTCACAAATTCATTGGGATTGGGGTAATTTTTGGCGTACTTGCTTTGGCTACAGCTGCTTTTATTGGCATGTATTTTTTTAGTAGTGTCACAATCAACATCACGCCCGTAAGCAAGACAGTTTCTCGAGAAATCGAACTAGGGCTTGATGCCTCTATTGCTGTATCAGATCCTGAAGCACTTACTATCAAAGCCCAACAGTACGAGGCCGAATTCACTTCGACACAAACTACTGAGGCAAGTGGCGTAGCCCTGGTAGGAGAGAAAGCGCGTGGAAATCTAACTATCTTCAATAAAACCGATGAAGAAAAAACTTTCCCTATCGGTACAGTGTTTACTGCACAAGAACTTGTGTTTACGCTTGACGAAGAGGTGACGATTCCGGCGGCAACTGTTACTACCAAAACCGGCGGAGGAGGCGAGGTAAAGGACTATGGCACAAAATCTAGTACTGTTACTGCTACGGCAATTGGCGCAGAAGGCAATCTTGCCAAGGGGATAGAATTTACTGTTGAGTCATTTGCAAGCAGCTCCTACTCAGCTACGAGCGATGAAGCATTTACTGGTGGAGCGAGCAGGGAGGTTCGTGTTGTATCTGCTACTGATCTGGAGTTACTTGTTAGTGATGCCAAAAAAGATATTTTACAACAAGCCGAGAAGCAGTTTGCAGAAAAGTCTGGATCAGGCTTGTATTTATTGCCTCCACAACAGCTTGTAGTCAAGAGTACAAGTGACTCTGCAAAAGAAGGAACTGAAGCCGATTCTGCCTCTATTACTCTTGTGGCAACAGTCAAAACACTGTCTTACAAAACTGAAGACCTCCTCCCAATTGTTACGGCTGTGTTGCAAACGGAAGTTCCAGAGGGATTTGTACTCAAAGATCGTGAGCCAGAGGTCCTTTCGGCACCAAATGAAGCTAGAGATTTATCACAAAAAATTACCCTTAGTGTCAATATTTCTGCCCAAGTTGTTGCCGATGTCTCGCTTGATGATTTACGCTCCAAGATTTTAGGCGATAGCTTTGAGGCTGCACGCAACACACTGCTTGGTAATACAAAAGTGCAAGCAGTTGATATCCAGATGCAACCAGCTGTATTGAATGGTATTTGGAAGCATATTCCTAAGCAAGAAGATAGAGTGCAGATGCAAGTTGTGGGGAGTGAGCGTGGGTAAAAAAAATAAAATTGTTCCAGTAAATCAGGCGGACCTAGTCGCACTCTATAGAAAGGCTTTATTGGGTGGCATGTCGATAGCCACACTCGAGTCAACAGTTGAGCGCCATCTCAAGCGTTTGGCTGCGACAGATGACTTGGAGTCTGAAGCAAGTGATGAGCAGATTACCGTTATTAAAAAACGTATTCCCCTGCCCGTGCGCGTTGGCGCAGCCTTAGTGCCAATTGCCCTATTATTTGTCGGATTATTTTTGGTTGGCAGCGCTGTTTTGCCAATTCTTGGTGGTTATATGACGACTATCCCACAACTACAGGCAAAGGAGTTGGTGTCACCATTGCCCCAGGAGGAGGTTATGACGCTGACGCCAGTAGTTGTTTCGCAGGTTACAGAGAATGTTTCTGGCAGACCAGGTTTTGCGTTTGAACCCGAAATACTTGACACAGAACTCGATTACACCAACCTACTCAATTGGTTTTCAGATGGAGCACTGCCGCAAGTAGCTGAGGCCCATCTTTCTTCCGAGCTTATTGAGTACACGATTGACATACCAAAAGTTGATGTATTTGATGCTCGAGTTAAAGTGGGAGGAACAAACTTGAATGAAGGATTGATTGCTTATCCTGGTACCGCCAATCCCGGTGAGTTCGGCGCACCGGTTATTTTTGGACACTCTGTTTTGCGACAGTTTTACAATCCTAGTGAAAAAAATCCACGCCGATACAACTCAATTTTTAGCTACATAATGACGCTGACTAAAGGAGATGAGATTATTGTCAAAACACCCGATGGTCTAACGTACACCTATATCGTGCAAGAAAAAACAGAAGTGAAACCAACAGACGTGCAGATTTTGAATCAACAGTATGACTCAAAAAGTCTCAAGTTGGTTACCTGTACCCCAGAGGGAACCTATTTACGTAGGGGAGTTGTAACCGCACAATTAGTATCACAATCTGGAGGTTAGTATGGTGCGGACGCTCGGCATTGACTTTGGTACCAAGAGGGTTGGTCTCGCTCTTTCATACGGTACGCTTGCAGAACCACACTGTGTTGTAAATAATGACGAGGCAATTTTTGCTCATATTCAGCAAATTATTCTTGATGAAGGAGTGCAGCAATTAATTTGTGGTATTTCTGAGGGTGAGATGGCAGTAAAAACAAAGCAGTTTGCGACTCAGCTGCATTTGTACACAAAATTACCTCTCGATTTTGTCGATGAAACACTGTCTTCTCAGTCGGTCCGTGCAAAGTTGGGGGTCAGACGTACTGTAAACAGGCGAGATTCTGTAGATCATTTTGCTGCAGCTGAGATCTTACAAGAGTGGCTCGATATGCAATCAGCCAAGGAGTATGCATGACACCACTCACAATTACTATATTTTGGGGAATTTTCGGATTAGTCTGCTTGCTGTTTGCTGCTGAGTTATTTGTCCGGGTGAGCGCTCGTTTGGCAAGAATTTGGAATATTTCGCCGCTTATCACTTCACTCGTCATTGTTGCGCTTGGCACAAATGTGCCGGAATTTGCCGTTAGTTTGGGTGCGATAGTCAGAGAAGATGCCGGACTTGCTTTAGGCAATCTCATTGGTAGCAGCATCACAAATGTCACGCTAATTTTTGGTGCAAGTATTTTGTTTGGTAGAGTAAAACCGGGTACAGTAAAAACACAGAAAAATGCCTGGATATTACTGGTTATAACTGGTTTATTTTGTGGCATGTCTCTACTTCATTTGGCACATAGTATTCAGGCAATGGTCTTGTTGGCGAGCGTGTGCGCAGTGGTGAGTTATCAGTTTCTGCTTGGAATTCGTGGTCGACAAAATGAGGACAAGACTACATTATCTCGAGATAATTTTAAGAAAATGAGCCCAAATCGGGTAATGCTCTATTTAGGGCTACTGATTATTGCAATGCTACTCGTGTGGTTTGGTGGCAATCAGGTTGTAGTTGCGATTACTTTATTATCAGATGAGTTGCAGATAAGTACTACATTTTTAGGATTGACCCTTGCAGGTTTGGCAACTACATTGCCAGAGCTAATAACAGCCCTGACAGCAAGTTTTCAGCGACAGAATAAGGTTGTAATCGGTACAATCTTGGGAAGCAATATTTTTAACCTTACCCTATTTCCAGCTATTGTATTTGCGACTGTTGGTACTTGGTATATCACTCCAGCACTGGCTCTACTGCTGTTTGGAGTAACCCTATTATTTTTTCTTGTACTACTCGCCTTTCGTGGTAGATTTGTACTTCCAGTACTTGGCATAGTTTTTTTGCTAGCGTATTTTAGCTTCTTGTCAGCCACGACTTATTTGCAGGTTTCAAAATGAAAAAAATCTCACTTGGATCACCACCACCAATCTGGAAAACACTCGGGCCCTCATTTATTTTGCTTGGCCTTGCCCTTGGTAGTGGCGAATTAATTCTCTGGCCATTTTTGGCCGCTAACTATGGATTAGGCTTGCTTTGGGGAGCGGTGCTTGGCATCACCTTACAATTTTTTCTTAATACCGAAGTTATGCGTTATAGCTTGAGTTGGAGCGAAAGTGTTTTTGTCGGATTCAGGCGTTTATCCCCACTTTTACCACTATGGTTCATTCTCTCGACGGTGGTGCCATGGTCATTGCCGGGGTTTTCTTCGGCAACTGCTGAGATTTTACACACACTTGTACCACTAGTTCCAGTTAAGATTTTGGCAGTAGCGATACTTTTCTTGGTGGGCATAATTTTGACATTTGGGGCATCCCTTTACAAAACCATGGTGCGAATTCAGACAGCAATAATTGTTTTTAGTCTTGTTCTGATTGTGTTCTTAGTTTTGCAATTAACTGATGCGGCAGATTGGACTCAAGTTAGTCTTGGGTTGTTTGGTGATGGAGCAGGCTGGTGGCTTTTTCCTGAGGGTGTAAAGATTTCTGCTTTTTTGGCAGCATTTGCCTACGCGGGTGCGGGCGGCAATCTCAACTTGGCACAGTCGTACTACATCAAGGAAAAGGGTTTTGGTATGGGTGTCTTTGCCGAGAAAATCACCGGTTTATTTGCTGCCTCAAAACACACGGCGATTCGGGGCAAAACATTTCCACAAACTAGTGGCAATGTGCGGAGTTGGCAAGCCTGGTGGCGTTTTGCTCGCCTAGAACACGCAATTGTTTTTTGGGGCTTGGGCCTGATCACCATTATTTTGCTCTCTGTCCTGTCGTATGCCACTGTTTTCGGACAAGAGGTAGAGTCTGGTCTGTCATTTTTATATGCCCAGGCAGATGCAATCGGAGCAGCACTCGGTCAGCCAGTAGCCCTAAGTTTCTTGGTTGTAGCCGCATTGATGTTATTTTCTACCCAGCTTGGTGTGCTCGAGTCTGCCAGCCGGATTATTGCCGAGAATCTTTCGCTCGTGACCAATTGGAAATCAAACAAAACCAACCCCACCAAGGGGTTTGCCGTCATAGTTTGGGCTCAGATAGGTTTGGGAATTATCATTTATCTTGCCGGTGTAACGGAACCACGCATGCTTATCACACTCTCGGCTATTCTCAATGCTGCAGCAATGATGGTTTCGTTCTGCCTATTACTCTTTTTGAATCACAAGCGACTGCAAGTTGGCCAGCGACCAAGCAATTTGCGCAAGATCATTCTAATTTTTGGCTCGTTGTTTTTCTTGGGACTTTTGGCTGTTACGGTGTTTGGGTGGTAGGGTTGGTGTACAATCACGGCATGACGCTTCACTTCGTAGTCAACCAGCAGTATTACTATACCAAGGTTCAGGGGTCGGGTATTTTGTAATAATTTGTCAAAACGAACTTCTTGCATAACCCGGCACTTGAGCCGGTTTTTTTGTGCAATAAAAGTTATTTAGAAAGTAAGAATGAAATTTACAAATGATCAACATAAAATTTGGGAATCGTTGCTTGAGCATCAGCTGCCAAACGTACAAAAATTTGCCTGTAGAGAGTTTCTGTCTGGTTTGGAATCCATCGAGCTGCCACAAACACAGATACCTTCCCTGGAGTTTCTCAACAGCAAGATTACACCAAAAACAGGGTGGAGCATACGAAGAACCAAGACCAGATACATAGATTCTATTCCCTGGTACCAGCATTTCGTGCGCAAAGAATTTGTGGTGACCGACTTTTTGCGCAGCTGGGAAGAGTTTGAGTTTACTCACGAGCCAGACATGTTCCACGATATCTTTGGCCACCTGCCATTTCATATGATTTCTGAGTACACAGAACTGATCGAGCTATTTGCACCAGCATTTCTTTGTGCGACCAAACAGCAGCAGGAGGATATTAAGCGACTAGCTTGGTTTAGTTATGAGTTTGGACTCATTCGGCAAGAGGGAGAGATAAAAGTATTCGGTACAGGACTATTGTCGTCAATTGGTGAGATTGCGCAGGTCACATCTGGAAAAACCTCTATCTTGCCATTTACGACCGAAAATGTACTCAAGCGCAACAAAGCAATATACACGTTCAACAAAGAGCTTTTTGTTTTTGAATCAATTGAAGCACTCAAGCGTGAGCTTAGAAAGTACTTTGATTCAATACTGAAAGCTGGTCAAAGTAAAATACAATCTTCAGAGAAGATCGTTGACCGGCAGATGAAGTTGAGTTGAGGCTAGTAGAGCACCTTTCTATAGTTAGCGACAGACTTTATTGCAATACTTTGGGATGAAGAAAATCATAGCTAAAGGATTGCAAATTACTGTTCTATCTCAGAATGAGAATGATTATATTTTGCTCACTGATATAGCTAGGCACAAAGATTCTGAGAGAACTGATTATGTAATCCAGAACTGGATGAGAACGGTGTTTGCAATCGACTTTTTGGGTATTTGGGAGAGGATCAACAATCCGAATTTTAACCCACCTCACTTAAATCCCCGACCGTAAGGTCGCTTGGGGATGGAGGTAGCCCCTGAATCTTTTTGGTTGGGAGTTGCTACACTATCTGTAGAATGCAACTAATAAGGTTAGCGCATAGTGT
>Ga0210057_1001644_pt1 | contig 33338 bp, 26 predicted proteins | sample CryGeyCG2114_010_2_FD_183968 | JGI IMG/M metagenome (GOLD analysis project Ga0210057, IMG submission 183968) | Groundwater microbial communities from aquifer - Crystal Geyser CG10_big_fil_rev_8/21/14_0.10 (SPAdes) (version 2) | ecosystem: Environmental > Aquatic > Deep subsurface > Groundwater ... | reverse complement strand
CGCGCCAATATCTATCGAATAGTGCCAGATTTGAAGCCGATCACTATTGCTTTCGCTTCGGTTTGCCGTGACCGCACTGAAATTTAGAGAGAAAATCGACAATGCAACCAAAATTAGGACAATCAAAACCCAGCCCTGCTTGAAATTTTGTCGAAAGACTGTTCTCATTTTTATATAAAATATCACTGTTAGCGGAATTACAAACGCCAACATGCCGGCGCGTGAACCGGTAAATAATGTTGCGTTGATGGCAAATCCAAGTGTGATGGCAACAAGCCAAAAATATTTCGGTAAGACTCTCCGAAAATAATACAAAATAGGGATCGTCAGAAAAAAAACCGGCACCAGATACATCGCCAGATAATTTGGTGATTCAAATGGACCGAAAAGACGAAAATTACTTGAAACAAGGTATTGCAAAAAAGTTGGATCATCTTTTTGATAAAAAAGCATCGTGATGGCACCGAAACTCTGGAGAACCGCCCAGAGAGTCACGACCACAAATCCTGCAAAGAGTGGCAGGATAATTTTCGAGATATCATCGACAGTTTTGTCATTCCCGCCCCAAAGGGGACCCTTCGGGTTGAGACGGGAATCCAGAGAATTTTGTTGTTTCTTTGCGCCCTGGATCCCCGGGTCATGGCGTTGCCTGCCCGAGGATGACAGTCCAAACAAATTGATAATCAGCCAATATAAAACAATTGGCACCAAAAACCAACCCTTGAAAATACCAAGAGCTGCGGTCTTGTTATAGGCTGGAAAAATAGAGACGAAAGCGATCAGTAAAAATACATAGGGCCAGGATGAGCCCCAGGCCACTTTTTTAGTATAACGTATAATGTATAACGTATTGAGGAGCGCCACCAAAACTGCGACCTCAAAAACATTTGTCTTAATCGGTCCGATCGAGAATCGAAAAAAATAAAACGGAATCAGAAAAACCGCTATTTGAGTGAGGATGCGACTAGATTTAAAAGAAAAATTATTTTGCATTGTCAATTTATTACTACTCGAGTTCATCAAGGCTATGTAAAACTTCTCGACAAGACACAAGGGGGGGTCCCCTTCGGGGCTCGAAGAATATTTGAACTTGTCTGCATTTGACTAAATCTTATCATTTCCCCCAGTTCATTTCTAGCTATCATCTTTTCGATATGGTAAAATTAGAACGATTTAAGATGAGAGTGTCTGGATGGGGAAAGCTTTTAAACAACTCTTTAGTTTTTTTGTCGTTGCTGGCATGTTGTTGGCATCTTTTTGGCCGTCACTAACCTTTGCTATTTCTCGCGACGATTATGTCAACGGTAAGATTTTTAATAATATAATCAGTGATAGTGATTTTCTTAATATAAATTCGATGACTGCAAGCGACATCCAGAGTTTTCTGACAGCAAAGGGCTCATATCTGGCTGGATATTCAGAGGGTGGCCGCACTGCCGCTCAGATTATCTATGATGCCGCCCACGGTGCAAACGAGGCCTCTGGCACATTTAACGGTATCACGGTCAATACAACCACCGGCACCGTCAACCCAGAAGTTTTGCTTGTCACTCTGCAAAAAGAACAAAGCTTAATCACCCGCTCTGACAACAATAGCTGGGCAATGCTCGCTTCGATGGGTTATGCTTGCTATCCGAGTGTTTCCGGTGACAGCAATGGCAATGGTTGCGCTGACGCTTATGAAGGCTTTACGAAGCAAGTTGAAAACGGTGCCTGGCAACTACGCTACAATTTCGAACGTTCACAGGGCAAAGGTCTTGATTATCAGGTCGGTCAAACATTCACTTCAAGTGATGGTTATACCGTGACTTTTATGAACTCAGCCACAGCTTCACTTTACCGCTACACCCCATACGTTTTCAATGGCAACTATAATTTTTATAATTTATTCACCAGCTGGTTTACCACCCACGTTGACACTGCCGCCAACGATACAAATCACTTTACACTTCTGACATATACAACAAGTCAAACAATTTCCGGCAGCAAAACATCGACTTCGACTATCGCGCTTAATGGTAGTCAAATCGCCGGCGCTGGATCAACAACTTGGACGATCAATCTGACCGGATTGGCCATCGGAACAAATTCTTATACTATTACCTACGGTGATGGCGGAGTCGTCGTCGGCACGAAAAATATTACCATCACTATTCAAAAATCTGGTGACATCAATGGTGATGGTGCAATCAACATTCAAGATTTATCAATTCTAGCCACTTACTGGAACGAAACAAATCCGGAAGCACCACTGGCAGATCTGAATGGCGACCACGTTGTGAATATATCCGACCTGTCAATTTTGGCCGGACGCTGGGGCAATTAAACTTCGCGGAATTAGGAATTAGGAATTAGGAATTATGGGCTTAAACCCCTGATTCATAATTCATTATTCATAATTCGAGGAGTTTGAATGAAACGAACAGTCACCAAATTGTTCTTAGTTGCACTGACAATTTTTGCGCTACCAAGCATCACCCATGCGGCTGGAATTTCTGTCTCTGGTGGTAGTTTGAAATATCCCGGCAACACCAGTTCTGTCTCGATCACCGCTTCAGGGACGACTTTTAATGCTTTTCAGGGCACAATTTCTGCCTCGGGATCAGTTCAGGTAACAAGTTGTTCTGCTGGCTCAGCTCTTTGGGTAACTCAACCAACTGGAACTGGTGGTTTTGTCGGAGCCCTGACCAGTTCAGCTTCGTCCTTTCGTATCGCCACCTGCTATATCAAAGCGACCGGAACTGGAAGTGGCAGCGTGTCTGTTTCATCTGTTCAGTTAGCCAACAACGGTCCGATCGTCGCCACCGGCGGCGACTCACGATCATTTAGTATCGTCCGCCAACCAACACCGCCAGGCACTATCAACGTCTCTTCTTCGAGTCATCCTGACCAGAACACTCCCTACGAAGCGACCACAATTGTATTAAATTGGGCTGCACCGACAACGACAACAACAGGCTATGCTTATTTGCTTGATCAAGCCGATGCAACTGATCCCGGTACGACAATTACAAATAACAATCTTGCAATGACTTATGCGGATCAAGCGATCGGAACGTATTATTTTCATATCAAGGCCAAAAACGGTGACGGCTGGGGTCCGGCAACACATTTCAAAGTTACGATCAAGGAGCCAGACCCGAAGATCAAAGACACACTGAAAAAACCTCGCAACATCGTGATAGCCAAGGCAACTAAATTTATCAACAATGTCAAAGACGGCACCTTTTCTGGTGTTATAATCACCGGTGTCACTGAGCCAAATTTTTCCGCCAATCTGACTCTCACCCCGATGCCGACATTGCCGGAGAATAAACTCCTCTCCGTCAAGGCAGACTCTTCAGGTAAATTTAGCTACACTATCGACTTCCCTATTCCCGCCGGCCGCTATGCATTGACAATTCAGGGTCAAGACAATAAGATCTTGACACCGATTTCAGATATTGTTTTCTTTGAAATTTCACAAAATAACGGTGGTTCTGTCGATACTATCACCTCCGCCGACCGGCTACCGCCAAAAGTTATCAAACCAAAGTGGTATCAGAAAGAGGTTTCGGTCAAAGCATTACTCTTTTCTATCACAGGCTTGATTTTGCTTATTGCGATTGTAGTTGTAATCGTTATTAAAAAAAACTATCTTAAAAACTTTTTTAAGAAGCAAACTAATTAATTTCTAAGTTGTGAATAATTAATGTAAATTATCTTTATGAGTAGTCAAAAGATCATTGCACTGGTATCCAACGACAAAGTTGGCAAAGTTATGGCGGGGCCGGGTATACGTTATTTTAATCTTGCAAAAACGCTGGCAAAACATTTTTCCGTTGTGCTTTTTGTTCCTGACAGCTGTGATCTGGTCGACACTAATTTTCGAATAAAAACTTACGATCCGAGACACTCCAGCAAAGACATCTCAAGACAGCTTGGGAATACTGACTATCTTATCGCCCAAAGCCTGAGACCGCCGTTGCTATACAGTGTCAAAAGAAAAGGGATTCGATACATCGCCGACCTCTATGATCCACTTACGATTGAAGTTCTCGAATACACAGCTTTTGACAAAATTAAAACTAGACAAAATGTTTTTGATTTCAGCTATTATTCTCTCTGTCTGCAATTAGATGCGGCCGATCATATTTTATGTGCTTCAGAAAAACAAAAAGATTTTTATCTTGGTTTGCTTTCAGACCGTCGTCTAATCAATTCAACCTCTTATCTGGAATCACCTGATTTCTCAAAGTTTATCTCAATACTGCCTTTCGGCTTGTCTGCTGACCAGCCTGTTGCAAAGAATAAAAATAGGCTAGAAGAAAAATTTCCACAAATCAAGAAAACCGACAAGATTATTTATTGGGGAGGTGGAATCTGGAACTGGTTTGATTCTCTCTCAGTCGTCAAGGCCGTCGAACAGATCTCCAAAAAACGAGGTGACATCAAGCTTTTCTTTCTGGGGGTGCGACATCCAAATCCAAAAATAAAGGATATGGAGATGGCGCAAAAAACTTTGGATTACTGTGAAAAAAACGGCCTTACAAACAAATCGGTTTTTTTCAACTTTGAATGGACACCCTACGAGGAACGTGTTGATTATCTAACCAGGGCCGATATCGGAATTTCAACACATTTCAACAATCTCGAAACACGCTTTTCTTTCAGAACCAGAATTCTTGATTACCTGTGGGCCGATTTACCAATAGTACTCACCAAGGGTGATTCTTTCGCCGATCTGGCAGAAAAACACAATCTTGGAAAAGTTGTTGATTATACTGATCCCTCCGGTATCGCCACTGCGATACTAGAAATACTCAATAATCGGGACATAAACTCAAAACTCAAAAATAACATTGACAGTTTCAAAAAAAGATTTATTTGGGACAACCTTGCTGATAATCTTGTCACAGTGATTAAAAAAGATGAGATTACTACCAAAAAACTCCCGTTCCAACAATATATGATAAATTCATACAAGTTTTATCGCGCAGGAGCCAAAAAGAAATTTAGTAAAAAATAGATGGAAGAAACAGAAAGTAATAAAATTGCCTCAAATACCCTTGTCCAGATGATCGGTCGGATCATCATTTTGGCGTTATCACTTGTTTCCATAAAATTGGTTACCAATTATCTCGGCACCGCTGGCACTGGTTACTACAACACCGTCATCACTTATCTCAGCTTCGTCATTGTCATCGCCGATCTCGGTCTCTTCTCCGTCACCGTCAGAGAAGTATCGAAAAATCCTCACAAATTAAAACAACTTTTTTCCAATATTTTTACGATCAGGTTTGTCACTGCTTTGATAGCTACCTTCCTGGCCATTTTGGTTGCTAACAAAACCTCATATCCAGCCGAGATCAAAAATGGTCTGGTGGTAGCCGCACTCTTTCCAATTTTTAATCTAGCCGGAAGCGTTTACGATATGTTTTTCCAGTACAAACTGGAGATGCAAAAAGTCGTTTTAGCTGAATCGATCTCAAAAATAATAACCGTGTTGTCAATACTTCTAGTTGTGTACTTGCATCTCGGCTACTATGCTATAATTTTCACGGTTTCTCTGGCGGCAATACTAAGCTTTCTCATCAAAGCGATCATTTCTCGACATGAGTTACCGTTTGTCTTTTCCTTTGAAAAGAAAATTGTTGCTCAAATACTGAAAATGTCTGTACCGCTCGGTCTTGTCTTTATTGTCAATAATATATATTTCAAAGTTGACACCCTGATTCTTTTTTATTTCAAAGGCGCTGTCGATGTCGGGATCTATGCTGTAGCATATCGAGTTTTGGAAACCACACTCTTTGCTGGAGCATACCTGGTCAGCTCTCTCAAACCGCTGCTTTCGACCTCTATCGATCAGGACAGAGAAAAGGCAAAGGGTGCTATCACCCAAGCGAGCACTTTTCTCTTGGCAATCGCCCTCGCGTTGACAATTATCAGCTCTGTTTTCTCTCATGATATTGTCCTGTTTTTGAGCAACAGTTCCTTTTTACCAGGAGCTGGCGCCATGGCGATTCTAGGGCTGACCCCTATTTTTCTTTTCCTGAGTGGGTTATTCGGAGAAATTCTCATAGCGAAGGATAAGAAAAAATTACTGACAATACTGTCAATTTTCATCTTGTGTTTTAATGTCGGCTTAAATATCTATTTTATTCCCCGCTATTCATATATCGGAGCAGCTGCAACAACAGTAATCTCTGAGGTAGTTTTGGTTTGTACTTCCTTCCTAGCAGCCAGAAGAGTTATCGAGATCAAGCTGGATTTTGCCAGAGGTGCGAAACTTATCTTTTCAGCTGCGATGGCCTCTGCGTTTGCCATAATCTCAAGGTCATTTGGAGCCTATTTCCTGCTTAACCTTGCAATCACAATGGTAATATATGGATCTATGATTTATTACCTGAACGCGATACCTCGCTATACTATCGACCGTTATCTTGGATCGTTAAAAGCAAGGCGGCGATCATGAAACTGTCTATCGTAATCGTCAATTACAATTCCCAAAAACCACTCCAAAATTGTCTCGACAGTCTAGAAAAATGGGCTGGGGATTTTTTTGATGAGATAATTATTGTTGATAATGCGTCTTCTGAAGAAAAAATATCTGCAAATATTTTTGACAAACACCCAAAGGTAAAATTTTACTCCCTGGATCATAATCTCGGCTTTGGTGGAGCGAATAATTTTGGCGTCAAGCAAGTTAGTAACGAGCTAGTATTGTTTTTAAACCCCGACACTTTGCTTACCGACGATTCCATGAAAAACATGGCTCGGTACTATTCTAACTACAAAAATATCGGTGCGATGACCTGCCTGATCTATGCTGCAGATGGCAAGACATTGCAAAAATCTTTTTTTGGCAAGTTTCAGTCACTACTAGGTCTAACTCTGCGTCGAAACAAACAGCTGGAAATTGATCTTTCCAAAGAATTTATTTCAACTGATTTCGTCACTGGTGCTTGTCTGATGATCAGTAGAGATCTGTTTGAAAAAATAGGCGGATTTGATGAAAAAATCTTTATGTATTTAGAAGATGAGGATTTATGTCATAGACTAGTTGACCAAGGCTATCAAAACGGAATTTACACGAAAAGCAAAATCACCCATTTGGAAGGACAGAGTTCCAGTTCTAACCGGCAAAAAAAGAAATTTTATTTCAACAGTCAAAACTATTATTGGCGCAAACACAACGGCTTGCTTGCGACGATTCTGATGAAAATCATCCGTTGGCCACTAAAAGTTGCTAAAACTAGAAAAATTTAGTATCGATAATGATCTGGTTTATATGGGCCGGCGATCTTGAGGCCGAGATAATCGGCCTGTTTTTTATTTAGCTTAGATAGTTTGACCTGGAGTTTGTCGAGATGGAGTCGAGCAACTTCTTCGTCAAGTTCCTTGGACAAGGTATAGACCTGACCACGCTGGTATTTATCTGTCTCAGTATAGAGAGCGATTTGGGCCAAAACCTGATTGGAAAAAGATGCACTCATGACGAAGCTGGGATGACCGTGAGCGTTGCCGAGATTGACGAGGCGGCCGCGGGATAGGAGAATAAGACATTTGCCACTCCCTCCCCCTCTAACTCCCCCTCGGGCAGGGGGAGAATCTTCGCGCCAAATAAATTTGTCGACTTGTGGTTTGATATTTTCTTCTGTGATATTTTTTTGAGTCTCAAGCCATTTGACATCAATCTCCGAATCGAAATGACCAATATTACAAACAATGGCGCCATCTTTCATCGCTTCCATGTGCTTACCTGTGATCACGTCGCAACAACCGGTCGTAGTAACGAAGATGTCACCCACTTTGGCAGCAGCTTCCATCGTCACGACCTCGTAGCCTTCCATGGCTGCTTGGAGAGCATTTATCGGATCAATTTCCGTCACCAGGACGTGGGCACCAAACCCACGCATACTCTGGGCACAACCCTTGCCGACATCACCGAAACCGGCAATGACGGTCGTCTTACCGGCAATCATAATATCGGTTGCCCGTTTGATGCCGTCGGCCAAGCTTTCACGGCAACCGTATTTATTGTCAAATTTTGATTTTGTGACTGAATCGTTGACGTTAATCGCTGGAAATTTCAACGTGCCCTTTTCCATCATCTGATAAAGCCGGTGTACGCCGGTCGTCGTCTCCTCCGACACGCCAATGATATTTTTGGCTAATTCCGGACGACCATTTACAACCAAAGTCAGGTCACCGCCATCATCAAGAAGCAAATTTGGCCCCTGTCCATGACCCCCAACGGGGGCCCCTTTGGGGCCGAAATCAAGTGTCTGCTCGACACACCACCAATATTCTTTCTCGGTCTCACCTTTCCACGCGAAAACTGGAATGCCAGCCTTTGCTATAGCGGCGGCGGCGTGGTCTTGAGTCGAGAAAATGTTGCAGCTACTCCAGCGAACATCAGCACCAAGTTCGATCAAAGTTTCGATCAAAACTGCAGTCTGAATCGTCATATGAAGACAACCGGCAATTCTAGCACCCTTGAGCGGCTTCTTCGCACCATACTTTTTTCTGATCGACATTAACCCAGGCATCTCTTTCTCAGCCAGAATCATTTCTTTGCGACCCCAGGCGGCTAGTGAAATGTCGGCAACTTTGTAATCAACTTTGGTAGTCATAATCTCCTTTATTTGTGAAAGATACAAGAAACAAGATACAAGATACAAACAATATTCAATTATCCAATATCCAAAACTTCAAATATTTAAATCTTTGAATTTGGAGTTTATTTGTTTCTTGCGTCTTGTATCTTGTTTCTTAACTTAATCTGCTACTTTTGAAATAATCGATGATAAAATATTTTTCAATTCAATTGCTTCTTGTATACATTTGTCTATCTCTACGTGAAATCTGTCATCGTTAGCGGCTTTTAAACATTCAAGCCAGTGAATTGTTTCTTTTGCTTCTTTCCTGGCCGTTTTCGCTCTCATGATAAAATCCTTTTTACCGAGCGCGTCATTTGCCTCTCTGTAGTTGGCTCCAACCGAGCCAGAGCAACCTGCCAGCTGTCCCGTGATTCGGTCATTAATTGGGTTTCTCGGCACTAACTTGCATAATGTGATCACCCTTTTGGCGAATTCAGTTGTCCGTTCCTCTAGGTCATAACTGTGTTTTTTGTTTTGATTATTTTCCATTTGTATTTTGGAATTTGTTTTTTGTAATTTGTTTGTATCTTGCTTCTTGTATCTTGTATCTTTTCAAAATTTTCTAATAGTGTTCATAAACTCGTATCTATCTTCAATGTCGGAAAATTTTATTTTCTCGACATAGTTTAAGCCAAATTCCTCCGCACAGAACGAGGCAACGACACTGCCGTAAATAATGCCCCTGCGAATTTCCTCAAAACTTACCAGCTGAGATGCTGACTGGCTGAGATGCTGACTGGCTAAGTATCCAATCAGACCACCGGCAAATGAGTCGCCGGCACCGGTCGGGTCTTTGACTTCTTCAAGAGGATAGCCCGGGGCAGAAAAAAAGGTGTTGTGACCAAACAATAATGCTCCGTGCTCGCCTTTTTTAATAATGGCATATTCCGATCCCAATTCCAATAATTGCCGACCGGCTTTAATCAAATTTGGCGTGCCGCAAAATTGCCTTGCTTCACCCTCGTTCATGACAACCACATTGACTTTGGCAATTATTTTTTTTAGTAAATCTTTTTGAGATTCAATCCAATAGTTCATTGTATCAAGCACCGTAAATGGTCTGGACTTCATTTGTGCCAAAACCTCAAGCTGAATTTCCGGATCGATATTGGCTAAAAATAAATATTTAGCTTTTTTGTACTTATCCGGCACAGTCGGTTTGTAGCCGGCAAGAGAATTTAGATCGGTCTGCTTCGTCTGAGCTTCGTTCATATCAAACTCATAAAAACCGGACCAGTGGAAGGTCTTGCCGACTTTGGTGATACCGGCTGTGTCAATCTTGTCTAGTATTTTCTGATGCTTGCTCGATAAGTCTGTGCCAGCGACAGAAACTACTCCAGTATCAGTAAAATGGGACGCCGCCAGCGCCGCATAGACACCACTACCACCCAAAGTCCCCGCCACTTTACCGAAAGGCGTTTCGATGTCGTCAAGTCCGATTGTGCCAGTAATGACAAGATCGACGTCTTGTCGAATATTGAATTTAGAATTTTGAATCATGAATTTTTGAACTACTTATTTTGTCATCCTCGGGCAGGCAACGCCATGGCCCGGGGATCCATTCCTTAAATCTGTTCAGATAAATCTTTCCACATCGGATTATCTTCTTCGATCAATCTTATTTTCCAAGCTCTATTCCATTTCTTTAATTGCTTTTCTCGTGATATCGCACTTGTAACATCGCCTGTTTGTTCAAAATAAACCAGTTGATCAACCTTATATTTTTCTGTAAATCCTTCGACTAATTTAGTCTTGTGCTGATATATTCTTTTCTTCAAATCAGAAGTAACTCCAATGTATAATGTGCCATTTTTCTTGCTAGCTAAAATGTAAATATAATAGTTGTTCATCTTGCATGGATTCCCGCCTCCGCGGGAATGACACCAAAGATATTCTTTAAGAAAATCAGCTGATTTTCTTAACCTTTTCCCATGGCAGATTAAGATCAGGTCGGCCGAAGTGTCCGTATGCGGCTGTAGGTCGATAAATCGGTCGACGTAATTTCAGATCTTCAATAATAGCACCTGGACGAAGATCAAAATTCTTTTTGATTAGTTCAATAATTTTTTCGTCAGAGACAGTGCCGGTGCCAAAAGTGTTGACGTACAGTGAGAGTGGTTCTGGTCGACCGATGGCATAAGCAAGCTGAAATTCACATTTTGAAGCGAGCCCAGAAGCAACGATGCTTTTTGCAACCCAGCGAGCGGCATAACAGCCACTTCGATCAACCTTTGACGGGTCTTTGCCGGAAAATGCGCCGCCGCCGTGAGGAGCGTAACCACCATAAGTATCAACAATAATTTTGCGCCCAGTCAGACCCGTGTCGCCTTCAGGACCACCAATGACAAACTTTCCGGTCGTATTGACGTAAATAATTGTCTTGTCATCGATTGGCAACTTATATGAAGCAGCGACCGGCTTGATAACATGTTCGAGAATCTCTTCTTTTAGCTTCTTTTGATCCTTATTTTCGTTATGCTGAGCCGCAATCAGAACAGTATGAACACGACTTGGTTTGCCATCGACGTACTCGATAGTAACTTGAGATTTACCGTCGGGATAAAGACCGGTGATAATATTTTTTTTGCGTGCTTCAGTCAGGCGCTGCGATAATCTCTGTGCCAACACGATCGGGATCGGCATCAATTCCGGTGTCTCGTCGCAAGCAAAACCAAACATCAATCCCTGGTCACCGGCACCGATGTTTTTCAAATCTTCTTTAATGATTTTTCCACCCTTGTCTTTGGTAAAACTGTCGACGCCCTGGGCAATGTCAGAAGACTGTTCTTTGATCGCCGTCATAACTCCACTTGTCTCATGATGAAACCCGCAGCCATCATAACCGATTTCCTTGATAACTCCGCGGGCGATCTTCGCCATATCGACATAAGCATTTGTCGTCACCTCGCCGGCAATGATGCAGACACCGTTTGTAAGTAATGTCTCAACTGCTACTCGGGATTTCTTATCCTTCTCAAGCAGGGCATCCAAAATAGCATCGGAAATTTGATCCGCCATCTTGTCAGGATGTCCCTCGGTGACTGATTCTGAGGTAAAAAGTGTCTTAGCCATAAGTTCCTTTCGTCACAATAACCAAACACCAAGATACAAGATAACCCGAAGGGTCCCCTTACGGGGCAAAAATATTCAATATTTTATTTTTTGTAACCTGATAGTTGGAATTTCTTGATTATTGTTTATTGATTATTAAAAAAAATTCTCACCGATGGCAAGAAATTTAAAATATCTTTGCCTTCTCGGCTTGGATTTAGCACTGTCCGATTAAACGGATTTTGCTGGATGGTCACCGGGCCAATTCCCTATCATCACTCTTGATAGATATTTAATTGTGATTCTATGTTATCAGAGACGGAATATCTCGTCAAATTTTGAAAATATTATTTCTTATTATATTTGAGTCACCCCGAGATAGTATCCATCCATCCCGGGGGCGGGTTGCCAGAAACCATTGATTGGTCTGGCATGAAATTGTACGTTCCCGAGGCTAGACCGGCGGGGCGGTGACCGGGCGGTTGGTCAGCGACTTCTCGACCTCATCCATGATCAACTGCCCGACGGAGAAACGATCCCCGCCATCCTTGGCGATCTCGCCATTCTCGATGGACTCGTTGATCACAGCCTCAGCAGCCTCGATGATCGCGGTTGCCTCGCTGGTGTCGACATCCTTGACCAGCGCGATGATCCGAACGGCCACCTGATGGTCGCCACTGCCGTCCTGCAGCCTGATCTCGCGCTGCCGTTCACCTGAATCACCCGGAATCTCCCGAATGTAGATACCCCAAGCGCCAATCACTGCTGGCGGTCCCCAAGCCATGGTAATCTCCTTTGCTTCGTGCAGAATGCAACGCGGTCGCCAACGTGGCAACGCGTCGAGCCTCTCGAACCGTGGAAATATGCTAACAAAAAAAATCCATCTCGTCAATCAGACGGTCTGGATTTTTTAGATTTGCTGGCTTATCAGCTTATTTCTGCCAGCCCCTGTCTTTTTCTTTTCTCATTTCTTCGGTTTCGGTCTGACGGCTATAGTCATCTTCTAGACGAAAAGTATTACCAATTTCCGCCGTTGACGGCTCGATGACGATGATATCAGAAACGGCGATAATTCGATGTATCTGTCCTGGACGGATGAAATAGCCCTTTTCTTTTTGCATTTTGATCTCCTTCTGCTTTCCACTCGAATCAGAAAGAACCAATTTACCTTCTCCGGAAATCAAGCAAAGAGTTTCAACCTTCTCGTCATGATATTGCAGACTCAATCTTTTACCGGCCTTAACATGCAAGATTTTACCAGTCACTGGTGCTTCGGCCAAAGTATAGATAATCTCGTGCCCCCAGGGCTTGTTGACGCGCTGCTGAAAAGGCGTCGTCGAAAATTTTGTCGTATCAAACTGCTGTTTCATAACTCTCCTTAAAATTTCTAATTATTCTAATTGACCTAAGTTCTAACCCGCCTGCAGAAGCTATCGCTTCAGCGATTGCGGGCAGGACAAATTCCAAAGCCCAATTTCTAAGTTTGAGCCATTAGGTATTGGTACTTGTTTAGGTCAATTAGAAATTAGAATAATTACCACTGTTGCGCAATTCGTATTGAAGTGTCATTCTGAGGTAACGAAGAATCTATCAGATCCTTCACCTTCAGGACAACATCGGTTCAGGATGACAATTACGCAACACCGGTAATAATTAGGTTAATTTTGTTTACAGATACTCAATCTTGCCTTCGTCCTTCAATCGATTTATTAGCTCCTTTATCTTCTGATCTTTCTTACCATTGCAAATCAGCAAAACATCCGGCGTATCGACAACAATAATATTGTCCAGACCAACTGTGGCAATCATTTTGTCGTGGCCCATGACCAAAAGATTGGAATCGCCGACACTCATGTGATGACCACGAGAGATCACGTCCGTACCGCCAATTTCAGACAATACTTTAAGAATTGTCCCCCACGAGCCGACATCACTCCAACCAAAATCTCCTGGAATGACGAAAATATTTTTGTTTTTTTCCATAATGCCGTAGTCGATCGAAATATCATCGACCTCCCGATAATATTTTTCAAGAACAGAATTATAATTTTGTTTTCCATACGCTTCAGCAATTTTATCTAAAGCCCTACTGGTTTTGGGCAGGTTTTTCTCAATTAACTCGAGAATCAACTTTGTTTTCCAGATAAACATGCCAGCATTCCAGAGATATTCACCAGAAGTCATGTATTTCTCAGCCGTGGCCGAGTCTGGTTTTTCGACAAACCTCTCGACACTGTAAGTTGCCAGCTCGCCCGATCGGTCGATTTCCTTCGCAAAATGAATATAACCAAGCGCAGTGTCCGGCTTGGTCGGCTTGAGACCGATAGTAAAGATATTTTTTGGATGTTTTGCCGAGATTTTTGCAGCGTATCTGAGCAACTTGGCAAATTTGGCCGGTTGATTGATGTTGTGATCAGATGGGAAAAAACCGACGGTAGCTTCAGGGTCTCGCAAATTGATAATTTTACTTACAAGGCCACAAGCAGCAGCGGTATTCATCGGATAAGGCTCGACAATAAAATTTTCCTCTGGAATACTGGGTAATTGCTTTTTAATCTCTGACAAATATTGCGGTGTCGTTGAGACGAAAAAATTTTTTATCTCTACTGCCGGCAAAATATTGGCATATGTTTGCTGAATTAGAGTTTTTTCACCGACCAGCGCGTGCAATTGTTTCGGCGTTTTCGCCCGTGACTTTGGCCAAAGTCTTGTCCCCTGCCCACCGGCCATTATGACTGCATACATAACTTCACCTTTTGTTAATTGGTTTTAATTAAAATCAGATCGGCGATGGCATTTTCGCCACTAATATTACGGATTGTAACTATATCGCTTTTTTTCACATCAACGACTCCGAGCTTTTTCCAAGTAAATTTCTCTTCACCTTGATCTTTTTGAATCTGGAATTTGCTATCCCCAAGTCCCAAGTCCCAAGTCCCGATACTCCCTCCTGTCAGGTACCGCACCCATAGGTCATAGCTGCCACTCTGCGCTATTTTCCCACTTAAGACCGAGCCTTGCTTGTCTGTGTAGATAAAATCCTGCCGAAGCTGTGTAAAGAGATGCTTGCGCCAGAAATCATAGCGTCCTCGACTCCAACCATCCTTGTAATACGCTGACTCGGTCGCCCATTCAGTCAGGGGCAGAGTGGTTTGGGGTTTGGGGTTTGGGGTTTGGGGAAAGCTTAAATCAACATCTTGTTCTTTTTTAAGAGCGAACTCCAGACTCCCAACTCCTGACTCCTGACTTCCAGTGGATTTATAAATGTAAATATTCTCACCAAACTGTTCTTCAAGTTTAAGTCCTGATTTTGATCGAGTCAAGCCAAGGATATCGGTATTATTCCATTTTGAAATTATAGTTGGGTCTGTTTCTCGACCTAAATTTGAAGCATCTTTGTATTTTGTGTCCAGATCTGTCCGTACTACAACACAATCGATAGATCCTTCTCTCAGCAAACCGGCAAATTGTCCACTGTCTTGACGCTCATAAAATTGTGACACAACTTCGTTGCGGTAAAACATCTCATCACTTGGTAAATTTAATACTGAGGCACCATCTGTTAGATATGGAACACCGAGTGAACTGGCAATCAGATCGGAATTTGAAGCACCAGGACTATTATCATCCTTGAAATAGACAAATCCCAGCCCCGGGGGATAATAAATTTTATGGCAAACTGTTTTGTTCTGCTGAAAATAATTGTAAAGATCATTGTACGCTGGAGGAATTTGTTGCAATTTCAAATACCCGGCGTAGTTAAAGGTTAAATACGGCCAAACGATAACGACAGCGCTGGCAGCGAGAATAGCCTTTAAGCTGGAGTTCACTAGGACTTGGGACTTGGGACTTGGGACTTGGGACTTTAGGTTATCAATTTTCTGCCAGAGCCAATCTAGGCCAAGAGCAAATAAAATACAAAGAGAAATTGCAAAAAGAAATTCAAAATGGTATGTTTCACGGAAAACAGCGATTTGAGGCACATGGCTATAAAACCAGATATAGAAATTGCCAAATATGCCGGTCGGCCCCTTAATAAAAGGCAGGACAAGAAGAGAAGAAATGATAAATGTCAGCACGATCTGTCTGTTTTTCTTGTTGAAAATAGCACAGAGAGAGATCAGCCAGACGATCAGCCAACCCAAGAGATAATACCGGTTGTGTGAAAGTGGATAAAAATAGCCGGCCGTGATGTGGTGGTCTGAGAGCATAAACATACTGCGAAAGCTATGGGGCAGAGAAGCAATGAAATTTAGTGTTGTGACCGCACCGCCAGAGACAACAGCGAGAGACTGCTTTCCGACTAACATGGCGATCATCCACGGCAAGGAGACCGCAAAAAGCGACAGAAAAGTATAAAGATAATTTTTCGCCGAAGCCCTAAGCCCTGTACTATCATTGCGAGCCAAGCCGGTGTTCTTCGGCTGGCGCGGCAATCTATCAATTATTACAACAATCAAATAGACCGTGATAATCAGCGATGTCAATATCCCCGCCTGGGACTGACCAAATATTAGCGAAAACAAAAAACCGATCATCAAATAATCAAGCACACCCTTCTTTGTCTGCCAATACTTCGACAGAAATATCGGCAAGACTGCATACGCCACCAGCGACCAAGTAAAACCAACTATGGTACGGATAAAAATATATGAGGTAAAGGCGTAAGCCAGGCCAGAAATAACAGCAATGGCTTGTGATCTCACCCTAATTCTGACAAATCGATAAAAGCTATATCCAGCTGTGAAATGAACCAAAAAAATAAACAATTTTAAAAAAAGAGCCGGCGGAAAATTGACCAGTCCAAATAACCCGAAAATGACCGGGGCGTTTTTCGATAAAGTTGAAAACAATCCAAATGAATTACCCCCAATCAAACTATCCCAAAACTGCCTCAAATCAAAGATAGGCCAAGCCCAGTCGTATTTGAATGGAAATCCATGATGAAATAAAATTTGCCTCAAAAATATAACATTAATTAGAGAATATAAAATAAAAAATAGATAAATTTTGTTTTTAATAAACCATCTATTCATTTATTTCTTTCTGAGATGTTTGACCGGCTACTAAATTCGGTAATTGCTATAATCATCGTCAGTCCCAAAAAATTGTAAGTGAAGACCGCAAACTGCCCTACTTGATCTGATTTATGAAGAGCAAATAATACTGCTGTAATAACGAAAAAAAATAGTGTAACTCTAGCTAAAAATTTGCTTGAAATCGGGTTTAATACAATCCAGATAACAATGGGGAAAAGAGGATATCTTGGATCTTCCACCCTAAATAAAAACCAAAAAATAGTGAAAAAAACCGATTTTGTAAAAAACTTGTAACTTTTCTTTTATTAGTTTGAGAACGGAAATCATTGAGATTCCCCACCTTTTGATTTCCGAAAGATGGCATAAATTTGAGGACCAAAGATTTTTAAGTGTCTAATTTCCATCTTCGCAATCCAATCCGCCGGACTTTGTCCAAACAGCGCTAGAAACGGAGAGATCAGGCTGAAAGTACCAATTCTAACAAGACTAAAACCGTTTTGGTGGCACAAAACAGACAATCTTTTGGGTGTAAATTTTATTTTGTGCTGTTCTCCCCAAAGTGATGGATAGATATTAAATCTGTCGATCAAAAATTCCAGCACTGGCCATGGACTGAGCTGATAATTTGGAGTAGTAATGAGGATTTTGCCGTCGGTTCTTAACATTAAACTTAAATTTGTTAGAACCTTGGCGATATCACGCTCATCAAAATGTTCTATCACTTCGTTGAGAATAATTTTATCAAAACAATGATGATATTTTACAGGAACCGTGCTTAAGATATCGAACTCAGCAACGTCGGCATTTATCATTTTGTCCTTTACTATCTTGACTTTGAGAAATTCAAGCGCCTTATCGTTATAATCAAAACCGACGATTTTCCTGACATTTTTATTGAATTCCAAGACAACGTTCCCTGAACCACAACCGACATCGGCAACGCTATCACTCGAAGATAAAAATGACAGATAGCGGATTAGAAGAAGCCGATTGCGATGCCATTGGCGCTGAAAAAAATTCCCCTCGTGAAGAGCGTGAAATTGGTAATCACTCTGAATATTGAGCTTGTGTTCAACTATTTTTTTCATTTATTAACACCCTTATCAATATTAAATATAGAGCTAACACTACTAGATAGACTAAGAAGACAAAAACACCCCCTCCACCAAAAAACTCACTTACCTCATGATATCTAGTCTTATCATAAATCAGAAACAGATAAAGAGACTCCGACACAGATAACAATCCTATTATCACCATGGCTGCACGATTGTAGAACGATGCCAAGAAAATCAGAATAAAAGGTATTATAGGAATAGCATACCACATCAAGCCCATCCTAATAAAGAAGCCCTGGTAGAGAAGTATGAGGATTAGTGGGGCAAGAATAAAAGTACCAAAGAGAATTTTACTCTGCTTTATTTCAAGAATCGTCTTGCGTCTTCTTAAAAGGCCAAGACCCAAAGCAACCGACCCGACCAGACCAACAGAACCAGGAATCGTTAATTTGAAGAAATCAAATAGCTTTTCTTCCGGAAAACATTTACAGGTATTGGTAAATAAACCTAGCGCGTTTAATCCCTTGTTGGCCCAATACTCACCTGTCAAAAAAACACTGGGGGATGACTTGCCTGAGCCACCCCCGATCTTGACCGAGGAATTATCCCAACTGTCTCCAGACACCACAGATGAATATACCCTGTTTTCATTTCCAATCAAGTGCGAATAAATAGTCCAACCGCTGACAATAATAAGTAATGGCAGGCTGAATATAATTAATGTTTTTATTAACTTAATTCTGTCAAATTTCCAGTTCTGAAGAATAATATAGCACGAGAATGATATGAAATATATTAAGGCAAAAGGATGAAAAAAATAAGCCAATCCGAGGCAAATCCCCGCCAAGCCAGTGCTTATATTTTTTCGAAGCAAATAGTAGGCAGAAGCCAAAATGAAGAAAAGTGTGGCAGTTTTTGCCGGACCGAATAGAGTGGTAAAAATAAAGAAGTTGGATAATCCTGCCATAAAGACAAGAACTCCGCTCTTAAAGTTATCAAGAAATTGCCTTGCTAGATAGTAAAAAGGAAGTAAAAATAAGCTGGACAAAACAATGATAAATATTTGATAAGAAAAAAGGTTCAAGCCAAATGTTTTACCAAAAAGAAGATAGACAAAAGAAATGGCCGGTGTTCGATCTGTAATATTATAGATCGCGCCGATTTTTTTATTTAAAGCGCTGCCTCCAGCTTGAAAATTCAGAGCGCTCTGATACGGAATCAAAAAATCAGTTTTGTAAGCGCCATACGCAACCGAAAGATCTTGAGATTTGTAAAAATCATTCGAAGTAATCGGGTTGAGTTTGGCGGGAAAATCCTGAACATACATAATTCCAGCTAAAGTCAAAATTGAGATGATCATCCCCGCGATAACAATTCTCTCACGCGAGATTATCTCTTTGATAACACTACTCTTATGAAAAAAAACAATGAAAGACACCAGTAGAACTAAAAAAACAGTCTTAATTAATACTGCTGGTAGCAAGAACCCGAAAAGAGAAAAAACCAGAAAAAAAACAACTGAAAGTAAAGTAGTAGATAATATGGAATTGTTGGTAGTAAAACGATTCCGAATTAACTCTTGAATAATCAATCCTGGAGATAGAAAAAAAATAAAAAACAGAAGTGGAAGCAAAAAGTAGACAAGTGGTGATCTTCCCCAAACAAAAATAAAATCAAAATAAGAGGTAATAATATCTTTTCGACTGGCGTCCTGAAATCTTATTTCACCAATCCCGTAGTTATTGAAGCCTCCATTTCGTAATTCAACTGTAAGACTATTCGTCTTCAGACCGCCTCGAAAATAGTAATCGCAAATATTTGTTTTTGAGTCGCAATTTGGAATAATTTGGTTCTTATCGACATAAACACCACCGCTTTGAAATAGAGTGTCCTTAGTCAAACCGGGTATACCATAGTATAGGATTCTTGCTTTGTAAATCTGTATTGTATTTTTAAACGGATACGTGGTCAAGCAAGATTCCTGCCGACACATCGAAAAAAGTTCTTGACCATCTTTGCTGTATAAGTCAGAAACATCGTCGGTTGTACCAGTAGTAGTTGGGGGCAGGCTAGGACTTACTGGAATGACAACTTCTGAATATTTTCTTGATGAATCATAGTAACGATAGAGAAGATTATTCTTTATTTCTTGATTGTATAAGACAACAAGAACTGTGCCGCACAAAACCATAACAAGAACAAGGCTGTAAATGGTTAGGCGCAAGCTTAATAACTTTTTTATTTTTTGTGACGCTGATAAAACCATCATTTTTTTGAGACATTTCGTAGTGCTGATGAGATCAAAATCCGTCGAGCGACAGACCAGAATAATACCTACCCAACATCTGGGCTACGTCAAATTTAAACATGATAAATCTATTACATTTAGATTAAAAATCAACCTTTTTTCTCCCATTTAAGTATTTTTCAGCTAAGAGCCGTGCAGCGATAGCGAAGACAAGGAGAAAAACCAGCTTGAAGATGCCCTCAGACGGTTCTCCGACAAGACTGTAAACCATTCCGATCTCAGCGACAATAACGAGAAAGAGAACTAGAACTGCGATCGAAAATTTTTCATAAACAATCAGGGGTAAGAAAGCCAAAATCAGAAGTAATTTTCTCGACGAGAGCACTTGGATCTCCGGACCTATCCTGACGAGGAAAAGCTGATCAAGCCAAAAGAGATATGCGAGTGCCCAGAGTGGATTCTTAATTATTTTCCGAACAATCTCCTGAAATTTCTGAGTCAGATAATCATAAATTTTTCTATTGAGAATAAGGATAAACGGCGCGATGATGACGAGAAGAGTGATCAGCGCTGACACAAGACCGGGCTTCGTGTTTTCTAGATTATAACGTGCTGTTTTTTTGATGATATAGAGACGGTTTTGGCTGCTGTCCAATATTTTATAGGTCTGAGCCGATGATAAAGAAAGACTGTTAAATTCCGCAACAATCGGCTGGTCAAGTAAAGAATTTATCTCCGATGAAGTGATGTTGAATTCTGACGGCACAGCTAATGCGACAAAACTTTTCTCCGGCATAGTTGCGTCAAAAGTACTTAGGCCGAACCGAGAAATTTTGACCTGATCGGTCGACGCCCGGAGAGATTGATCTTGAGACAGAAACAGATAGGCAGTTTCAATTTCATCGAGAGAGTTGATGACGATCTTTTTTTCTGAGGTGAGTGGCACATCGTCGACGACATACCACTCTCGTCTCAAAAATTTTGCCTGGCGAACAACATTGTTTACTTCAAGTGAAAAGGAGTGTACCGCTGACCGAGATTGGTGTATGTACAACTTTCCCATCGTGTTTGTCAACTCGGACGAAAGGATAAGCGTCTCAGTATAGTTCTCGCTAAAGCCGTCCGGGGCGAATTTGGGTATATCATTTTCATAACTGGAAAAAACCAATATATTGGCGTCAGCATACGGCGAGACTGAAGCGTCAGAAACTGTGATCACCGCTGATTTGGCCGGAAAGGCCAGCCGGAGTAGTTTTTTCAACTCTTCTGCAGACCCCGCTTCGCTATTGCTGATATTGACTATTTTCGTGTCGATAGCTTTTAGAGTGGTCCTGTTTTTGACGACGGAAAAATACGAAAAAAAGACAACAAAAACCAAGAAAACAACTATTGCGGAAAATATTTTTTTAGAATTATTTTGCATTTTTGAAAGTTTTAATTAAGAAGACTAAAAATGATCCCACTGAGACATATATCAGGAGAAGATAGAGTCTCTGAGGCCAAAATTCAATGATGAGATTAAGTGATTTTTTATCATTGTTTTGAAATGAAAAAATATTGGAATAATCGTTCCCGACCAGATGGTTTGAAGAAACAGAAATGGGGGCAATCTTGAACCGATTTGAAGGATTCGATTGATCGTAAATAGTCCAGTAATCGTTGAAGCTCTCCTGAAAATTAATAGAGAAGTCCTTCGGCGCGCCGGTCAGAGTCAATTCAAATTTAGTTGGGCTGAGTTTCTTATATTGAACTGTTGGCACTTCACTGGAAATTAAACTTTGAGCAGGCACCATAGCGATCGGAGCCATCAGAGTGTCGGAAATTGTATTCAGCCCTTGTTTTAGCACGATTCCCGAAACAACATATAAATCGTCTACCATCTGTCCTTGCTTCGTCACAATCTCGCCATTTAATGAAAATTGATGGTCGAAATTTTTCTCGTCCGGCTTAAAATAAAGGTTACCGGACTCTTCCTCTGAGGTGAAAGTTAAAAATTGAGGTTTGAGATTAATACCAAGATCATCAAAACTAACATTTTGCTTTAGGACAAGAGCGTCTTCGACTTGCTTCGAGCCAATAAACGGTAAAATTTTGGTGTTCTTAGTTGATTCAACTGGTTTTTTGTTTTGATCATCAAAAATCAGGACAAAATTTGTCGGAATTACACTGAACAATGGACCAACTTTGAGCAAATCACTCCGACCGAGAGAGCCCACAAATTTATTCGATCCTGCAAACATCGGCGAGTGCAAAACTTCCGGAACGACGTCGGCAACCGAAAATTGACCAACGGTTGGAGTGACCTCGGCGTTTGTTTTTCGAAGTCTGATAGCTAAAATGTTTTCACTGGTTTGATAGTTACTGGCTTTACCTTCAGCTACCAGTCTCTCCAAATACTTCGCAAACTGTAGAGATGAATCAGCCGGTGCAACCAGATCACGCCGCACGATCAGGAAAGTGATATTGGTTCGGCCGATAAGTTGATCAAGGGAATCAAAATCAGCAGTTTTGATCGCTTCACTAATCTGTGCAACAATGTCTCCTGAAATTCCCTGGCTCTTGTCACTCGTCGCGATCAGGCCAGGCACACTGGAAAAACCGGCGCTAACATCCTGAAATTCGCGATATGCTCCGTTGAATCTCAGGTCCTTGATCGAAGAAGCGTTACCACCAAAGGGCCAGAAGATAGCCTTCTGATCATCAGCCTCGAGAGCTAACTTATTTTCGAGATCATGATAATCAGCCGGCCAATCGTAGAGGCGAAACTTAAAATCAGCATCACCTCGATTGTAGTTGTAGAGACGGCCAAGCCAAAACGGAGAGATATTTAGAAAAAGTAAAATAAGGCAGATTACCATGGCGCCTTTTTGAACTCTTTCAGACAACTCGAGACTGTCAAGTGAAAAAGCGGCCAGCGCAACCACACCAAATGACGACAGGACAGCAAAACGAGCGACATCTCTGATCAGAGCAGAAAACGGAATTGCCGCAAGAATTTGACGTGGTAGTAAAAACATGATCAGAGGTACGAGGTAAAGTACAAACAAAAATATAGTCGCGTTTTTGCGTTTTTTATAAAAAAAACCGGCAAGTAGAGCGAGCATAGGCATAATGTAAGTCGCGGGCAAAAGAATTATGGGGAAGGAGCTTTCAAATTGATAATTAAACAGACTGCCCCAGAGGCGAAAAACGTTTTCGACTGTCAACCGGGCCGATGTTCCCTGACTGATGATACTACTGACCAGACTAGAGTCAAAGATGGCTTTATCGGGCAGAAATAAAAGTGGCAGGAGCCAATAACAGTTGAGCAACAAAAACTCTACCATCACAATGAGAAATTTTTTGATACCTTGTCTGAACTCAGACCAGTCGGTCGAATTTGAAAAGACAAGCATGATAAAAACCAGTGGATACCAGATCAGTGTTTGAGATTGGAGAACAGCTATACTAAAGACAAGAGTGGCGAAGAAACCGTATTTAAATTTTCCGGTTTCAAGATATTTTTCGACTGCGACTACAAAGAGCGGCAGAAGGGCGAGTGTCAACAAGACGAAGATCCAACCCATAAGTGAATAATTAAAAAAGATCGGTGTAGTGATATAGAGCAGGCCGCCGAGAAACGCGACGACCGGCTTGACCGATTTTGTCCTTAAATATAGACTCATGTTTGAGCCGGCCAGAGCGTAGACAAAGACTAAAAAGAGTTTGGCCAAGAAAACGCTGGAAATTCCAACGAGTGTTAGTAACCAGATCAAACCGTTAAAAAGTACTGAGGCGGAAGTGACCTGACGCAAACCAAAAGGATTACCGGCATGAGTCCAAGTGAAGAATGAAGCAAAAAAATTATTTTTTGATTGAATATCGGTTGTTGGCAGTCCCCAATCGCCGCCGGCCATTGCACCACCACTGAAAAAGAGTGGTAAAAATATAATCAAAGAGACAAAAGTATAAATTAGAAAATAAAGAAAATATTTTTTGTATTTCATCGTACAAGATTTTTATAGACTGAAACTGTTTGCGTCGCAATATGTTCAATTGAGTAGTTGCTCCTGACCCATTTGTAGCCCGTTTCTGCAATTTTATCCGAAAATTCTCGATCTTTCAATACAACTAGGATGGCTGCGGCAACCGCGCCTACCTCGGGATCAACCATCAAAACCTGATCATTATTTTCCACTAGATTTTGAATCTCGCCCATTTTTGTCACAATAACCGGCTTTTTCATCGCCAGGGACTCAAGAAATGATCTTGCTGTTGTTGCTTCATAGGTGAAAGGCAGAACAATCAGATCAGCCGCAGCTAGATATTTAGGAATTTCTGAGAGCGGCACTGGATCCATAAAAAATAAACTATTTTCAAATTTTATTTTTTTAGCATAATCTTGGAGCAGTGCCTTCTGCTGGCCGCCACCGCAGAGAATTTTCAAATCTGGTCGTCTCAAAGAAGATACAGCTGTAAGTAAAAGCTCGGCTGAAAGCCGATTATATTCATACATCGGCTTGGCAAAAACAAGCAGTTTATCCAAGGGGGCAATGGCGTATTTCGCCCGGATTTCTCTTCCGGTTGTTTTATAATCAAAAAGATTAAAATCAATGCCACATGAGATAAAAACGACTTTGTTTTTCGGAATACCCCAAGACTTAAGATATTTCTCATAGTGGAAGTGTGACCAACAAATGATTTTATCGATCGACTTCCTCGTAAACAACCATTTTTGTAAAGAGTAAAAGAAAGCGTCCTGCTTGGACTTGGTTGGCGGATTAATAATCTCGACTGTGCAGACGAGCGGCTTCCGCGAGACAAATTTCAGCATGATTCCGGCCAAGATACCACGGGCACAGACAACATGGATGAGATCTGACTGCCAGAACTTCTGAGAAAAAAGCAATTTAAGAAAAACTAGTCCATCAAACAGCAGATCGGTCAGAAAAGGAATTTTGAATCGAGGAACCCAGGCCATGGTCAGAGTGGCTGGTCGTTCAAATTTCGCCCCAGCTGGATACTTAGTTGCACCAAGTAAAACTCCCTCTACCAGAGCCGCGACGGCGTCAACCTGTTCTTGAATATATGACCCACGATCATAAAGCGGATATTGGTAATAGATGAGTGTGACTTTCATACTATTTTTTTCTCGCGATCAAAAGTTGCTGGGAACCTTGTCCTATCATCTTGTCACGAAAATGAGATACTTTTGCACCATCAATTTTTTCTCTAGCATTTGAAACTGAGCCACGAAAAGCTTTTTTGCTGGCTAAATATTTACCGACAGGAAAAATGATTTTGCGGCCAAGGAAATCCCAATATGACAATCCCCTAACCTTGTGAAGAGTAACCTCAAAATTTGACGATCCGATTAATTTTTTGAGTTCTTTGTATGACATTTCCGAACAATGAGTCTCAGCTAAATTTTGAACCAGGAAATTTTTATTCGGAGTCGTGATAATTAATTCTCCACCAGTCTTCAAAACACGGTCTATCTCCCTGAGTGCTTTCTCTGGTTTAGGAATGTGCTCGATGACCTCATTCATGATGATAACGTCAAATTTTTTATCATCAAATGGCAGTCGATAGACATCTTCGTGGAGTCTGACATTCAAGCCTTTTTTCTTGCACGTCGCAACGGCAAACTCATTTGACTCCAAACCGTATTTCTCACCAGCTTTGACTTTTGACAATAATATTCCAAGACCGCAACCGATTTCTAAGACAATATCCTTTTTGCCGATCCCGCCATATTCGAGAATTCCCATGTGATCCATCCGGTTGTCCTTATTGAATCCGGCCAGCCCGGTCTCAGTATAATATTTTTCTCCGTATTCCGTTTTCTTTTCTTTGGCCATCAGTCTACTCCAATTAGTTTAATATTTATTAATTTCGTGGCATTAATTCTCTGTTTATAAAAATCAACCAATTTAATCAACAACAGCCTCGGCGTCAACGTAGTAATAAAAAAGAAACACCAAAATCTTACACTCAAAAGATTGATCGGACGGTACTTGGTTAGCATCCAAATTTCTTTGTAAAACAGCCTCGTTGGACCATAATTTTTCATTTGAGCTAAACCTTCGTAGTTTTTGGCAATATGACTGATGCCCCAGTTTCGAGGTAGACTATATTTTTTTTCAGGAAGAATCGTTTCGAACATTCTGACCCAGGTTAGAGTTGGTGACGGATCGTAAATTGAAGATAGAGATCGAGTCTGGCTCGAAAAAATCCGGACGGCCAGAATATAATCTTTCAAGAAAACTATTTTATGCTTTTTAAAAACTGATAAAAATGGATAGATATGAGCCGGAAAAATATCTTTGTGAATCGGGACGTCAACCCAATCACGTCTGAGCGCTAAAGCAGAAAGTTGTCCAACAGATTCAAAAACTTTTGAAAACTCCTTCTGACCGTCAAAAATCGAAATAACGCGGTCGCATCCAGCGTCCAGCGGTCGGACAATCCTGACCGCTTTTTTGATGTCGTCATTTTCAAACCAATAATAAGGTCTGGTTACAGCTCCGACATCGGGATCAAGTTGAAAAGCATTATGAGTTAATTCTAAAGCCAACGGTGAAAGAATATCATCGTTGCCCATTAAATATAAATATTTGCCACGTGCCTTTTGACGACATTTTTCCAAGTTACCAGAGTAACCAAGATTTTTACTGTTTTTAAAAAAACGGATCCGTTTGTCTTTGAATCTCTCAACGACTTTGGTGGTTTGATCCGGCGAATTGTCGTCGATAATAATCACTTCAAAATCTTTGAATGTCTGATTCAGGATTGAATCAATCGTCTCACTGATAATATTTTCCGACTTATAGGCTGGAATCAAGATACTAAAAACAGGTGGTTTCATTGCCAACCTTTCAAAATAATGTTTGATTCAGTCTCAGCGATTTCGTCCCAACCATATTTTTTGACGAAGTCATAACCCTGGTCTGAAAGATCTTTGGCTAGCTTTTTATCCTCCATAATCTCAACAACTTTGTCAGCAAACTCCTCAATGTGTCCCTCTTCGACTGTCGTCAAGACTTTCGGAAACACCTCGCTAAAAACATTTAAGTCCCAAGCGACACACGGTACACCGACAGCCATAGCTTCAGCGATGGCCATGCCAAATCCTTCTTCGTGACTTGGAAAAAGAAAAACATTGCTGTCAGCAATGATTTGAAACGCCGGTTTATTCGGCAAAAAACCGCATAATTCAATGTTCTTTTCAAGATTCAAATATTTAATCATTTTTTCTAACTTGTCTTTCGTCTCCTCACTTCCGCCGCCGATCATTTTTAATTTTGCCTGTGGAAATTTTTTTACAACTTCGAACCAAATTTTTGGTAGATCAAAGATACCCTTCGACGGATTCAACCGAGCCAGAAACGATCCTCTTAATTCTCTCTCAACTGGTTTAATTTTGTCAAAGAAGTCCAAATCAATGCCGCAATAATTTAACTTTAATTTGGTCGGTTTGAAGCCACTTTTACTTAGTTCAGTCTGAACTTGAGTATTAATATTGACAATCCGGTCGGCCCTCGATTTGATAAAGCAGAAAGAAAATTTTTGGCTCGAATAAGCAACAAAATTAACAACTTTGCTGCCAGATCTCGTCCGCCATTCTGGATAAAAATGGTGGACACATTGAATCCATTTAGACTTCCGATGCAGCAGACGATAGAGGTAGCAGAGTAGAACATCGGGTAAAAAATCTGAACTACCATAAACGATATTAAAATTCTGGCGGCTAATTACAAACATGCCCCAAATTGACCGGAAGAAATAGGCAAGGTGAATTATTCCCCTGTTTGTAAAAGTAGGCGCAATGATAAATCTGGCACCGTTAATCTGGTTTCCAACAACCTTTCGTCCGTCTTTTGAAGTAAAAACGGTAATGTCAAAATCAGAATTCAGCCGCTTAAAAATTTGAATTAATCTTTGATCGCCACCAGACAGACCGCCAGAGCCGGCGTTCCAAAAAGCGTTCATCATTACGGCAATTTTGGGCTTTTTATGCATTATATCTTTTACGAAATATAAATTTAATTCCAACCATAAAGCGCAAATAAGCCATACCAAGAGTTAGATCCGGCCGGCTCAGTAATTTCAACCATTTGCCTCTCTCGACGAAAACGCCAATATAGCGATATTTCAATCCAAGTTGTTTTTTGATATCCGGGTCATCTTTACCCCATTTTTGTATATAAGAATCAAAACTTGTCGCATAGTAACCTTTTTTTGTCAGATATTTCTCTAAGTTAAATTCTGATTCATTGTGATAGATCACACTGCCAAATCTGGCCGGATTGACACCGCGGTCAAGAATGAATTTTTTTAAGCACCAGTCACTAGTTTTGTCAGTCGAATTTAATAAGCCTATTCTGCCGATTTTCTTAATTTTTTTGTCAATATCCCAATCCTCCGGACCGCTCATCATCTCATCAAATCCGCCCACTTTTTCGAATATATCCTTGCAGAAAAACCTAGCACCATCTATGACAGTACCGTTGTAAAAAGTCCGCTCGAATCGCCTGACACTACTCCAAAAACTTTGACCCAAAACAATTTCCGGAATATGAAGAGCAGGACAATCTTCTTTTTTCATCATCGCGACACAATTTTCAATCAAATGAGGCGAGAGAATCATGTCACAATCGATAAACATGACGTATCTACCCTTGGCCTTTTCGATCATGCCGTAATTACGCTGGGCTGATCGTTCCGGTCCTTTGTCAAAAACTTTATCAGTGTATTTTTGGGCCAATTCTTTCGTTTTGTCAGTTGAACCATTGTCAACTAAAACCGTCTCGATCTGTGAATAGCTCTGAGCCTTGATCGACTTCATGCAATTATCGATATTTTTTTCTTCGTTTTTAGTTGTAATTACGAGTGAGACAAGTGGCTGAGTCATAATGCTTACTGCTTATTGCTTACAACTTACTGCTTTTGTTTAGCACTGATCGCAACCGTGCTCGGTTTTTTCAACTCCGCCAGCTGGCGGATTCTTTTTCGATGAGAAGTCGGTCAGATGCCCCAGCACCTTAGCACCGGCACGAAAGATGAACTTGACATCAGTCCAATTCCGGATGCTCAGAATCTTTCGAAAGATAAACTTCGGCGTGACGAATGATTTATAAAGATCCTGTGTCAGCTCCTTGATGTCCGACTCAGTCAGGGGCGATTTCATGATCGCCATGCGCTGATCGTAATTATCCCAATCCTCCGTCAGTAGCCAACCATTTTCTTTGCATTCCCTAAATAATGGTGTCCCCGGATAGGGAATAACAATTGTTGCCTGGAGTGTATCGACATAGCCTTTATTGAATAAACTTTTGGCCAGTGCAACGGTCTTTCTGGCGTCTTCTTTCGTCTCCCACGGGTAGCCCATCATCGTGGTGATGTGCGGTTCGAGGCCGCCGGCTTTTGCCATCTTGGCACCCTGCTCGATTTCCGAAACTTTGAGGTTTTTATTGATCCGATCAAGCGTGTTTTGATTGGCAGATTCGAGACCATAGAGAATAAAACGAAATCCGGCTTTGCCCATCAATTTGTATTCTGCCTGATTGAGAGCTTTCAGCCGCATATTGCAGTCCATAATAACTTTTTTATTATAGCCACGCTCGATCATCCCTTCGCAAAACTCCTTCAGCCACGGACCGATCGGAAAAGTGCCGGAGTCATCCATAATCTCCTTGATATGATATTTTTCGATCAATATACCGACTTCATCAAGCATCCGTTTGGCCGAATGTTTGCGGTAATCTTTACCCGGATAGATCGTCGTCCAGGAGCAAAAAGCACATTTACCCCACCAACAATCCCTCGCCGCGTATGTATAAGTGCCAGGCGTGTTTTTATAATTTCCATTTTTGTAGGCGTAGAGTTGCCATTTGGTCAGATCGCGATCAATCATCGGCAGGTCGTCAAGATCATGATTGAGAAGGAAGTGGCCGGTGTTTTTGATAGTTCCGAGTTCCGAGTTCCGAGTTCCGAGTCCTGGCTTCTCCCCGCTCGGTACTCGATCCTCGGTACTTGCTACTTCTCTGTACCATATTCCTGCTTCCAATTTTTCTTTGTGATTGAGATGATTGGCAACATTAAGGAGAAGGAAGTCGTAGTCGCCACCAGTCAAGACATAGTCAACACTAGATTTCTGCATCGATTCTTCCGGCATTGCGGTGACATGATCACCATAGAGAATAATGGTTGTTTCTGGTAGTTCTTTTTTGACAATCTCAATTAATTTCCAATGACGCTTGATCACCGGGGTCTTGGATTCGAAAGCAATTAGATTTGGTTTGAATTCTTTGATCCGCTCGAGCCAAGAGTCTGGAGATAATTCCTCCGCGATCCCATCATCCCACATGACATCATAGCCGGATTCTGCCAATAGAGAAGCCGCATACGATGGCACCATCGGATAGATATAGGTTGGGTTATTGAACCACTGGAATTGACGATTCTGACCCAGGAGTGGAATTCCCTTCTCGCTCGGCATTGGTGGATAAGAAATAGCAATACGATAGTGAGTGTTTTGTTTTTTTTCTATAGCAGTTGGTTTTTTGATATGTTTCAGTTCCATATATCCCTTGGTTAATTTCTAATTTCTAAATCCTAATTTCTAATGTCAAATGAAATGTCGAAACCAAAATGCTTATAATGACCAATTTTGTCATTTGGACTTAAACATTTGAATTTTTATTCGGCATTTGAAATTCGGATTTAGAATTTATTAAAAAATTATTTCGCTAATTTTTTCACAGCTAATCCTTGAACAAACCTAATTCCATACCAAACATGAGTTAAAAATATCATAGGAACGGTCAGAAGTCCAATCAGCGGATTGCGCCAGCGAGTTGCAATAATTATTCCATCGACAACAAGCAAGAAACAGTACGCAATCAACGGAATTACAAAGATGTCATTCTGAATGGATGTGAAGAATCTAGATCCTTCGCTCACTCTCAGGATGACAATCGCTACCAGATACAGATCAAACAATGTTGGCACAAAATAGAAAAATTTTCGCGAAGTTTCCGGATAAATCTTGGCGAAGTGGCCGCGGTGGAGAGCATAGTTGCCAATCTGTTTGAAATGCTTGAGCAAATCACTACGACGGTGATGATAAACGACTGCCTCGGGTTCATAAATAATTTTGTAACCGGCATGTAAAATATCGAGGCAAAGCTTGGTATCTTCGCCGGGCCAAAAAATGTTATCGAAACCGCCAACCTGCTCGAAAACATCCCGCCGAACTAGCAAATTTACCGTCGGCCAATCCTCCGTCTCGTGGCTTTTTCCGATTGGTAGATAACGCTCTCGCGCGCCGGCACCACCAATATATGACTCGAAAACAGCACCGGAAACTTTCTGCAAAACTCCGTCGTCACTCGGAGTAAGAGCCGGTCCACCAACCGCAGCAACTTTCGGATCATCAAAATGTTTGATCGCCTTTTCTAGCCAGTCCTTCTCTGGATATGCATCATCATCAAGAAACGCCAAAATCTCGCCACTAGAGTGTTTTAGCGCCAGGTCACGCTTCTCGGCTGGACCAACCTTGCCCGAGGCAATAATTTTTGTCTTTGGCCATGAATGTTTTTTGTCCGCTTCATCAGGAAAAATAATTATTTCAAAATCCGGCCAATCAAGCTCGAGCATTTTTGGCACTGATTCCCTGACATAATCGTTGATGGCGATGACGGGAATAATTATTGAGACAGAGCTTGTTTTCATAATGTCAAAATCCTAATTACAAATGCCAAATAAAAATCTAAATGTTCAATTCCAAATTTCTAAATTTGTCATTCTGATTTTGACATTTTATTTGACATTAGATATTCGGATTTTGTCATTTACTTTATCCTTGAGATGAACTCTGCAATCTCTCCCTTTGTCTCTTCCCTCTGCAATGCAAATTCGATATTCGTCTTGATGTAGTCAATTTTATTACCGATATCATAGCGCTTCCCATTCATTTGATATGTCGATAAACCTTCGTTTTTTACCAAAAGTCGCATCGAATCAGTAATCTGAATCTCACCACCTTTACCCGGCTTGGTCTGTTCGATATATTTAAATATCTCCGGTGTGAAAATGTAACGAGCCGATACGGCCAGTCGCGACGGCGCTTCTTTGATTGAGGGCTTCTCAATCAAATCTCTTACACTAGAATATTCAATTCCGGTACTGGTTTTCAGGCCTTTTTTGTCATAATCGATGATCCCGTAGCGCTCGACATCCTCGATTTGTTTCAAATATTCTCCACCGACAACCGATTTACCAGTCTCAGCTTGGATCTTAGTCATTGCCAAGAGGCAATTTTCTTTGCCGTTTGAGGTAATAATAGTGTCACCAAGCAAGACAGCAAACGGATCCGATCCGACAAAATGACGTCCTTGATAGATAGCATCGGCCAGGCCCAGCTGTTCGTGTTGGCGAACAAAATGAAGATGAGCCAGCTTAGAAATTTTCTCAACCTCTTTTAATTGGGCCATCTTACCTTTTTTGCGCAGCGCCTCTTCAAGTTCAAACGGCGGATCGAAGTGATCCTCGATCGTCCGCTTGTTGCGGCCAGTGACAATCAAAATTTCCTCGATACCGGCAGTGACCGCTTCCTCGACAACATACTGGATGACCGGCTTGTCGACAACGATCAACATCTCCTTGGGCTGAGCGATCGTCGCTGGCAAGAACCGTGTTCCCAATCCAGCAGCTGGAATTATGGCTTTTTTAACCATGTTCATTTTTACTACCAATTTACAAATTTAACTAAATTACGAATAAAGAATGTTTTAATACAGATTTAATACTCGCATAAATTCCACACCATGTGAAGTAAAATTAACTAACAAACCCAGCTTTATTTTTTTTGATTTTAGATACGACCTGAGTTGCTCGATGTCTCTCTCAAAGAATTTATTTCCGACTTTTAATTCGACAGCAATTTTGTCAAAAACAAAAAGATCGAGAAAATATTTACCAATTAACTTGCCATTCATCTTCAGTGGTACATAAAGCTGGCTCTCATATTTAATCCCTTTCTCGTCAAAAACTGACTCGATCGCCTTTTGATAATTTTTCTCTCTCAGACCAAAACCGAATTGGTTAAATACTTCATAACAACAACCGACAATTTCATAACATTCCTTTTTGTAAACAAGTTCGGTCATACCCGACCCTCGATTGGTGATTTTGTCGAATTCGTGAATTGGTAGTATATCTGCGGTTATCTTCCAACAGAATAGTACTCGAAACCTAATTCTTGCATGTTCTCTGGCTCATAAATATTCCGACCATCAAATATGGCCGGTTTTTTCAT
>Ga0210057_1001643_pt1 | contig 33388 bp, 31 predicted proteins | sample CryGeyCG2114_010_2_FD_183968 | JGI IMG/M metagenome (GOLD analysis project Ga0210057, IMG submission 183968) | Groundwater microbial communities from aquifer - Crystal Geyser CG10_big_fil_rev_8/21/14_0.10 (SPAdes) (version 2) | ecosystem: Environmental > Aquatic > Deep subsurface > Groundwater ... | reverse complement strand
AGTTGCGCAGCTGTTATCTGCGCAACGCCATCCTTTTTAATGTTTGTGCAAAGAACTAGGTATTTGTTCTGTTCGCAATTCATCCACCAGCTGAAGCTGGGTGGAATTATTGCTCAGGCGACATTAACATCAAGCTCAGCTATAGCAGGATCAAGTAGATTGAACTTAACCGGAACTGATGAATCCATTCTTAATACTGATGTCTTCTCAGACAAAATCTGATTGTAGTTATAAAGTAGGACAAAATTAGAAATTAACAAAATAGCTATGACAGCATAAAGATACTTATTTCTGACTGCTTTCAATGATGTCATAACAAATTCCAGTTTCTTGTCCCACCTCAAGAAGATATGAATAATTGGTTTTTCTATTTAAATAAAAAATGGGCCTGGAGGGATATCCGGCTCTGCTGGATGCGCATGCATCAGCATTGCGTTCGAACCCACGGCCACCCGGATTTCTGCCATCCAGTCCGAAGACCGTACACATGCTTTTAAATGGCTTTAAAAGCGTCATCAGGTGAGCTCAAGAGCCTCCCTACGGATGCTCTAACCAGGCTGAGCTACAGGCCCATAAACGCCCCGGGCGGGATTTGAACCCGCGTCCTCAGAGATCTGCACATACCTTTTGGATCAATTTTTCCTAAAAGGTTTGCGTGACAGTCTGAGATCCTAAACCACTAGACTACCGAAGCAGCTATTCTTAATTAATAATCACCTGTTTATTTAAATTAGTTTAAGAAGCCTGTTCATCCAAAGATTTGATGCTGAATCCTTTATCGAATTCTTTATGAACGTCCAAATAGTCGCCATCTAGCTGTTTAATCCTGACGTAAAACCTAGTTGATGCATAAGGTATGGTCTTTCCAGAATCACTGCCAAGCTGATGCTGCACAATGACATCTCTGGCTTCAAACTCAAAACAGTATTTTTTCAATATTTGTTCCGCGGATCTCATTGCTATGAGTCCTGCTATCGGTGTTCCTGTAGGTTTGAATTCATAATTTTCTATCGCCATGAAACAGAAATAATAGTTATATTTATATTCTTATCTTGGTTTTGGTTAGTGTGTTTCTTTGGTTAATTTTGGATCAAACCTTTTCTAAAGGTTTGTATTAGGCAAGATTTCTTTGGATCAAACCTTTTCTAAAGGTTTGTTTGTGAAAAGAAATTTTAATAGACAGCGATCTAGGTTTCCCGTCCGAAGACAGTACTTACCTAGACCGTCGGAAGGTTTGACTTCTGTGTTCGAAACGGGAACAGGTAAACCCTCCCACTTTGGCCGTCATTGAACAGAATATGTATATCAAGGTTTATAAACTTATCTAAAGCATCACCCTGGAGATTAAGTCGACGCTTATCGTTATGTTATTTTTAGGGTTAAGACAGCATATAGCAATCAACTTTTGGCATATATATATTGCCTCGGATATAATATATTTGCTTTATTGGGTGACTATAAGCAGGCGGTTGGGTACATGTTTGAGGATAGGATTTACTTAGATTTATGTCGAAGGATGGTCGAGCGCGGATATTACGATCACGCAAGATCACTAATGCTCACATGCACACAATGCAGAGAGGGTGAGGAGGATTTAATGTTGCCGAAGGGCTTTCTTGTCTATTGCAGTGATTTCGAAAATTCTATTCTTGATCCCTATATAGAGGATGATGTTCGATGGACACAAAGGAATGGTAGTTTGGATTATCAATTGGAAGAAATGCTTAAGACACTTGACGGTGCGAACATAATAGATTCGGAGAGATTGTCGTATCCTGTGGTATTCAATGCACTGAAAGACGCAAGGGACGAATTTAACAGTATAAATACCTGCAATTATAGGCGCTTCAGCTATATTCTGCCACATCTTCTTCCATGTGATTTCACATGCAGCGAATTGACTGGGATAAAAGCTGGAAGCAAGACAAAAAGTGCTCTGGCTGTTGCCATACTTGGGATAAAAAATGGGACAGATATAATAACATATCTGTCTAAAACTACTGTCTTCGGCTCCACGGGTACAGGAAAGGTGACAAGAATGCAGCTAGATGCTGATCATAAATTCTCTTATGATGAATTTTACTTGTTACAGGATAAAGACATTGATGGTGACGATCCTCTAAAAGATGCTGTAACAAATGATATGCTTCTAGACTCAAAATCCCGTGTTGTCGGTGTTTGCAGAAGATTTGAAACTCCTATCAGTTCACCATCACTAAAACTTGTCAGGAGATCCGTCATAAACCCGCAAGAGCTTGAACTCAAACGGTGAACTATGAAAAAATCCTTTGACAACGTCGAAAAAACAGTAAAAAGAAATCTGAGGAGTTCTATTTACGAAGGGTCAGCAAACTCAGCATCGGCAAGCATAACGGATTCATATACAACACCTTTCTTGATTGCGCTCGGAACTAACAACTTCCTTCTAGGTTTGCTGAGTTCCATGAAGAGCTTAGCACAAATGGCTTCTCAGATACCCGGTTCCATGCTGGTCGAAAAGCTCAATAGAAAGCTAATATTTATGATCTCTGTTGCAGCCACGCAGATACTATGGCTTATCATAATTCTCCTGTTTTTGACCGGTGGCTCGAATTCATTAATTCTCATATTGTTCCTGATATCTGCATCGTTTTTTTTCCAGACTCTAAGAAGTCCGGCATGGACCAGTCTGATAGGTGATATAGTACCTCAGCATATAAGAGGCAGATATTTCTCTAAGAGGAACAGTATCCTGGGGCTAGCTGGCCTGATTGGAACATTTATTGCTGGTTTCTTATTAACTGATTACGGGTTTGAAGTAATATTTTTAATCTCAGTGATTCTTGGATTCACAACAATACTTCCTTTTATGAGGATCGTTGAACCTCCGGTTAAAAGAAAATATTTTTACAAAAGGGTTTATTCGCTAAGCATCCGGGGATATATAAAATCATTCAAATCTCACAAAAACTTTTCTGTTTTCACCATCTATAACAGCTTCCTAAACTTCGGCGTTGAGTTTGTCGGACCTTTTATAGCCGTATATATACTGACGGATCTTTCTGCAAGCTATGAATTCTATGCATTCATGATAGCTATGGGAATCTTAACAAGAGTCATATTCCAGAGGTATTGGGGTGTTATATCTGACAGGTTTGGAAATCTAAAGATAATGAAAATATCTGGATTTATGATATGTCTCATCCCGCTTTTTTATGCATTCTCATCGAATGTGTATCATGTTTTACTTATAAAAATGTTTGATGGTTTTGTGTGGGCTGGACATGACTTGGTTAAATTCAACCACCTTCTTATGGTTACACCATCTCAAAAAAGACCTGTGTATGTTGCCAGATATAACATGATAACAATATTAGGATCTGTACTAGGTGCCGCAATAGGTGGTGTGTTTGCCTTTGGGATTGAATCATCAACTCTACTAATATTTCAGGGATTGCAAATAATATTCCTGGGCTCGTTCATTCTTCGAGCACTTTCATTCATAATACTAAAATATGTCAAAGATGTTGAGAAACGTGAGGATATTGTTCCAGTGAGATACATCATGCTTTATCCAATTTCATCAAGCCTTGAAAAGGGAATGAATGCAATGACAACATTTACGTCAAGGTATCCATACAGGCTTAAAAAACTAAAGATTCTACTTGATAAAAGTCAAAAATCGAAATACGTCTATGTGGGAAGAGGTAAAAAAAGCTTCCATGTTCCAAAGAGTCGTAAAAGGCCATCACTTCTTCATCTATATGCAAGAACAATTAAAAAAATCAGGATGAATACAAAAAGAAAGACAAGATACAAATACATTAACACGGTTTATAGGAGTTCACCGAAACTGAATATCTGATTCCAATTAGGAGTTATACCTAACCACAGAGCTGAACCCACATTCACATGGGGCTTTCCGGCATTCATGACAGTTCTCACTAAACATCTTGGAAATTTCATCAGCCATATTAATTCCTAGAGAATTAAACACACCAATGAAGCATGAAATCATGTCAGCTGCCTCTATGGCTATGTTTTTGTAATGGTCCTCGTCATGCTCTCCTCTATATGCTAGTATGGCCTCCGAGAACTCTCCGATCTCCTCTGCCAGATGAACACCTGCATGCTCCAATGTCCTGCTGGCAGAAGGATATACCTCTTCGAACATTCTCTGGAACCCCTTTAATGTGTGAGGCCGCCTTGAATCATCTCTTTTGATGTTCTGGATGCGTTCACCCTTGATGTCTTTGCAAGAGCATGGAGAGTTGCCGCAGTAGGAGCACCTGTAAGGGAATCTTTTCCACAAAACATCCTCCAGGTCTATGTGCATCCTGTTCAGGGTAGACATGAACCAAGAGAATGATATCAAAAGGTTTTTTCGCGTCTTGTTAGAATCCCCCTTTCTTATGCCTTTCAGGGCACGCATGGCAAAACGCTGCACGTTGCTTAGCATGTCACCGATGTCATAATGCAGATCATTCGGCTTCCCGTAGACATGCCTTACAAATTCCTGATAATCACGTATTGTACTGTCAGCTTTCATTGAATACATGATATCTTCTTAGAAGGAAGTATTTTATAGGTATGGGCCCAGAGGGATTCGAATTCGAGGATTGCGAGGTTACCCTAACAACCACCCTCGACGCCCTGGTAGCTCCGGTTACACCTTAAGAGCTTCACCACGTCATCTTGCTTCCGCAAGCTCCGTTCAGGTGCTCTGACCAGACTGAGCTATGGGCCCATAAAGTAATTATATTAAGCTAAGCTTTTAAATATGCTTAAACCAAGTATACTTCAATTGGGGTGATCAACATAGTTGAAAAAAAGATGCAGGCGCACATACCAAAGACGAATATAGGTATAGTAGGCCATGTAGACCACGGGAAGACCACTTTAACCCAAACATTGACCAAGAAGTGGACGGATACGCATTCTGAAGAAATGAAGAGAGGCATCACGATCAGGCTTGGATATGCGGACATGGATATATACGAATATCCAAAGAGTGATGTCAGGTATTCGACGTCTTCTGAGATGGGAAAGGTTAAGGGCAAGTATACAAGAACTGTATCCATCGTGGATGCCCCCGGTCATGAGACGCTGATGACTACGGTTTTATCTGGATCATCCCTGATGGATGGCGCATTGCTTGTCATTGCTGCCAATGAAAAGTGCCCGCAGCCACAGACAAGAGAGCATCTCACTGCTCTGGATATAGTTGGAATAAAGAACATCATAGTTGTACAAAACAAGATAGACTTGGTTCCGAAGGAGCAGGTTATTGATAGTTATAATCAGATAAAGGCATTCCTGAAGGGTAGTGTTGCAGAGAATGCCCCTATTGTGCCAATTTCAGCACAGCATGGGATTAATATAGATTATCTGCTAGAAGCTTTACTGCAGTATATCCCAGAGCCAAAAAGGGATTCCAACAAACCGGCAAGGATGTTCGTTGCAAGGTCATTTGACATCAACAAGCCAGGGATAGATATAAGTAAAATCAAGGGGGGTGTAGTTGGAGGTTCTATTGTTGAAGGTCAGCTCTCTGTTGGTGATAAGGTGGAGATAAAACCCGGTGTTAAGGTTGGGGATAAATATGAGAATGTGACCACCAAGATTGTGGATATTCATCAGGCTAACACAAGCATTGAGAAAGCCACGCCAGGGGGATTGTTAGGCGTATCCACTGAACTTGACCCATTCCTAACAAAATCAGACTCACTCTCAGGCAACATGCTTGGACCTGTTGGGTCACTTCCACCTGCTCTTGAAAAGATATCCTTCAAGACACATCTTCTTGAAAGAGTCGTTGGCTTCAAAGAGGAATTGAATGTGGATCCAATACGGATGAATGATATCCTACTAATAACTGTTGGAATCACGCGAACCATAGGAACCATAGTATCAGCAAAAAAGGAAGAAGTAGAAGCTGTCCTCAAGATCCCTGTTTGTGCTGACAAGGGTGCAAAAATAACAATATCACGACAGATAGCAGGCAGATGGAGACTAATAGGATGGGGAGAACTCAAGTAGTTATTTTTTGCTGCTGGCTGCTTTAGTATTGATGTTACTGGTCATTCTTATCTTCTTGCCGCACTTGAAGCAGAATATATTTTTTTCCTCGTTTTCTGTCCCGCATTTAGGGCATACATAAACCTTTATCACCTTCTGAACAAAGTCCCTGTAATATGGAGATGTAGGTGATGGTGGCTGCCTGTCAGGCCTCTGTGGTTCTGGTTCAGGTTTCTGTGGTTTTTGCTGAACTGGAAACTGTTGAGTTTCCTCTTCAGTAGGCTGAGAATCAACAGGCTGGGTGACAACCTGTTTGACTGCACTTGCCTGAACAAAATTCTGTTTTGGTTTATAGTTTTTATCTATGCCCTTGAGAAGATCCGATAGATTATCAGACCTTACTGGGACGCTGCCAGCATTATTTTCACTACCAGGAGAAATACTATTTTGAGCTCCCATAAGTTTCTTCCTTCCATATATGCTCCCAAGACCTGATATAAGCAAACCTCCCAACATCAGAATAAAGCTGTACTGCTGATTAAGGTACTGGAAGAAGAAAAGGAAAAACCCAACAAGTATCACTATCAAGCCGACGAAGAATATCCATATAGCTTTGAGTCTACTTGCCATTAGTTATATTTGGGTTTTCCTGTATAAAAATCTGCTACCCGAATTTATTCACGACCTCTGATAAGGAATCCAGAAATATATCCGCCTCTTTCTTGGTGTTGTATATATAGAAACTAACACGTGCCGTGAATTTGACTCCAAGCCTTTCTGTTAGAGGCTGTGCACAATGGTGGCCTGACCTGATGGCTATTCCATTGTTGTCAAGTATAGAGGCTATCTCATGTGCGTCTATCTTGTCATGACTGAAGGATATTACAGGATTCCTCTTCTTTATATCAGCCGGACCATAGGTCTTGATTCCAGAGGGGAGCTTGCTTAGCACATGCCTTGTTATACCTGAACCATGACTCATCACGTTATCCATGCCTATCTTCTTCAGGTAATCCACTGCTGCTGCAAAACCAACTGCGCCTGCTATATTAGGAGTGCCTGCCTCGAATTTTTCAGGGGGGTCTGCCCACACGCAGCCTGTAGTATGCGTCTCCTTCATCATGCTGCCTCCAAACATGAATGGGTCTGTCTTCTTAAGTATATCTGTCTTGCCTACAAGTGCTCCTATGCCTGTCGGCCCAAGCATCTTATGCCCTGAGAATGCATAGAAATCAGCATCAATCCTATTCAGGTTAACGTCCATGTGGGGCACAGCCTGTGCTCCATCCACCACAAACAAGGCACCTGCGTCATGAGCTATCTTGCCTATCCTCTTCACGTCATTGATTGTTCCCAGTAGATTGGATGTATGCGCAACAGAAACTACTTTTGTCTTCTTGTTAACTAAGTCCTGGAACTGGTCCATCATGAGCTCCCCGTTTTCGTCTATGTCCGCATAGTGGATCTTGATTCCCCTTTTCAGAAAGAACTGCCAGGGAATCATATTTGAGTGGTGCTCCATTATGGTCAGAACTATCTCATCGCCTTGTTTTAGGTTCTGCAGGCCCCATGCATAGGCAAGAGAGTTTATGGATGAGGTTGTCCCGTATGTAAAGACATTCTCGTACTCTTCGCCTGCCTTCACAAAATCATGAATCTTCTCACGTGCTTCGTCATATGCCTCTGTGCATCTCCTGCTAAGTGTATGGATTCCCCTGTGTATGTTCGCATTCTGATCCTCATAGAAATTACTCACAGCATCTATCACCTGCCTGGGTTTCTGTGTGGTTGCCGCATTGTCCAAGTAAACCAGAGGCTTTCCATTTATCTTCTTACCAAGTATCGGGAATTCTTTCCGTATTTTTTCTACGTCCATATGATCTCATTATATAAGTAATGTTTGGGTTTTTGAAGTTTTATACGGCTCGATTTTAAATTTATCCCTTTTAATTGACAATAATAAAAGAAACACTAGCCGAAATATTTCTTCTTGAATGTTTCCAGGAGTTCCTTGGCTTCTGGTATGCAGGACTTGTCCTGGATGCCGATCTTGGTCTTCTTCTGGAGCTGCTCGAATGTGTGAGCTCCCTCCAAGACAGCCTCTTCTATATCCCTGTCAGTGATCTTGAGTATCTTGTCTATAACCTTTGCTCCATCCTCAACAATTCTGTCTATCTGGCCGGATTTCCTGAAGTAATCATTTATGGCTGCACGCAGAGCCTTGTCTCCGAGAACTGAACAGTGTATCTTCCTCGCAGGCAGGCCTTCAAGCCTGTTTGTTATGTCATGTGGCTTGAGTTTCAAGGCGTCATCTAATTTCATGCCGCCATTCTCCGTAACCATCACTGTTAAAACTGACGTGGATGCTATAGCAGACGCGCATCCAAATGTCTGGAATTTGCATTCCTTTATCCTGTCATGCTTCTTGTCCATCTTGATCCAGATCCGCATCATGTCACCACAAGCAGGGCTTCCAACTATGCCCACGCCATCAGCTTTGTACTTATCCACCTCTTCCTGGGTCTTTAGTATGTTCCTTGGATTGAAGAAATGATCCTTGACAGTGTCTGTGTAAAACCACTTCTGACCCTGTTTGCCTTTTACATCATTCATCTATTCACCTCAGATAGTTCAACCTTGACAGGTGATATGCTTCTCAGGTTCCTGATTATTCCAGGCAGTACCTTGATCACCTTGTCTACATCCTCTTCAGTCGTACTCTTGCCTAAAGAGAATCGTATGCTTCCATGAGCTGCTTCATAAGGCAGTCCTGTTGCAAGTATCACATGTGACGGGTCAAGTGTCTTTGACGTGCACGCAGAACCTGAAGATGCACACATTCCATGCTGGTTAAGATGGAGTAAAACAGCCTCTCCTTCCACATCCAGAAAGGTTATGTTCGCATTGTTAGGCAGTCTCTTTGTCGGATGGCCATTCAAGAAGGTTTTAGGTATCTCATCTATTATTCCCTTTATAAGTCTGTCTCTGAGTTTTGTGAGTCTTGCAGATTCTCGCTCCCGTGTGTGTTGCGCGAGTTCCAGCGCCTTCGCAAATCCGACTATTAAAGGCACATTCTCTGTCCCGCTTCTGAGGCCAAACTCCTGTCCTCCTCCGTGGATAATAGGCTTGATTGGAGTCCCATTCTTAAGATACAAAAGGCCTATGCCTTTGGGCCCATACAGCTTGCTGCTGTTCAGACTCATCAAGTCCACGTTCAGATTCTTTGCATTTACATCCATGAAACCAGCGGCCTGGCAGGCATCTGTATGGAATAAAACCCCATTCTCATGAGCTATCCTGCCTATCTCATGTACTGGCTGCACTGTTCCTATCTCATTGTTGGCATACATCACTGTGATGAGTATGGTTTTTGGGGTTATGGATTTCTTCAGTTGATTAAGGTTTATTAGACCATACTTATCCACATCCAGATACGTCACCTTGAACCCTTCTTCTGTTTCAAGGTATTCACACGTGTCCAGAACTGCATGATGCTCTATCTTGGTTGTTATTATGTGATTGCCTTTCTTTTTTAGGGCACGTGCCACGCCCTTGATGGCCAGGTTTATGCTCTCTGTGCCACTGCCAGTAAATATGATCTCACGGGGCTCTGCTTCAAGTAAGTCAGCTATCCTTTTTCTCGCGTCATCTAGAGCCTCTTTTGCTCTTAAACCAATACTGTTAAAGCTGCCAGGATTGCCGTATTCCTCAGAAAAATACCTATCCATCTCTCTCTTTACTTCAGGAAGCACATACGTGGTTGCCGCATGATCAAGATATATCTCCATGTTACCTCTAAATATTTACTGATTATACTATATATATCAGTTGTATAACATTTATAAATATTAATTTATAATTTATAGTGTAGGCGAATTATGCTACTAGAAAAATTAGGTATAGATGAAAGGGACGCGAAGATTATATCGTGGTATATGGAAGATCCATTCATATCACAGAGTGAGATATCTAAGCGCCTGAAGCTTTCACAACCTTCAATAAACGTTAGAATACAGAAGCTAATCAAGAAAGGAATACTGAAGTTTAATGTGGGAATGGATTTCAACCAGAGCAACCTGTTCCTATGCAGGGTTGACCTTACATCAAAAGACCCGACTGCAACACTTGAAAAACTTAAGCACTGTTCTTTCTTTGTCAACGGATTCATCATGTCAGGCAAGAATAACCTGTCTATTTTCATTGTCAATGAGGACCTGAAGAAGATAGATGAGATCATAAACCATCACATAAGATCAGACCTACAGGTATCTGATATAAATGTGAATGTTGTTGTTTCTGCTGTCAAGGATTTTGTTTTCGGCATGAAGCTCAACCATGAAACGACACCTGAAAGATGCTTCAGACTTAATGGATGCCATGAATGCGGGAAGCTTTTGAATAAAGAAATCATGAGCCAAACTAAGAAGTGATTCATCATCTGTAAATGATAATAATACATGATAATCAGTAACTTTTGCTCTCAGAATACGGCGATTGTTTATGTGAAATTTCAGATATCGTCGATCAGCGAAGGTTTATATATCCCGAATCCATCTTTCTTGTAATATGAGACAAAAAGCCAAGATTTTGATTGCCAATATAAAGGGCACAAGGCTATGGGCATTACTTCTTGATACTAAAGAACCAAAGGATTCTGTTTATAAGAGTTATGAATTCGACTTTGGATCACCAGAATATAAAAGGGCATTAAAAGCAGCCAGTAAGATCGTTACAAAGCTGCAGGGGAAGCTTCCAAGTCAGGTAAAGATGCCTGACTCACTGCTTTCTGACATGCACACAGATTACATAAGGATTTCTGAATAATCAGCCACATATGGTCAGTAACTATATAATACATTAATAGAGAGCTTATGCAATCCCTTTTTAACCTTGAAAATTATACTTAAAGGATAACAGAGGTAGTTTATGAAATGTCCTTTTTGTGGTAGTGAAGAGAACAGGGTAACTGACAAGAGGGAAACTGAAGACTTCTTAGTCACGCGTAGAAGACGTGAATGCTCTTCCTGCGGGAAGAGATTTACCACATATGAGCGCGTAGAGACTGTAGAGCTCACTGTAGTGAAGAAGGATGGAAGAAGACAGCAGTTTGACAAGAATAAGATACTTTCTGGGATTTTACATGCATGCGAGAAAAGACCTATCCCCAGAAAGGAGATGGATGAGCTTGTGGACAGGATAGAAGCAGAACTCAAGTCTGGAGAAAAAACAGAGATAAGCAGTAAAGAGGTGGGAGAAATAGTTGTAAAACACCTCCAAAAACTGGACAAGGTTGCATATATACGATTCGCTTCTGTATACAAGGAATTCACAGACATAAAATCATTCGAAAAAGAGCTGAACAAACTGAAAAGGATCAAAGAAGTAATGACAGAGTGAATATGTAAAATATAATTCCGGTTTCAAATTCTCATGTAAGGAAGATGTAATGGACCTTCCTCTGTTTAAGTTTAATAATATTTTTACACAACTAGATGTTTCATTTTTACACAACTAGATGTTTCAATATTCAATTTCAGGAAATAACTACTTCACTGAAATTGCGCCCACAGGACATGAATCCTTTGCTTCTTTTGCTGCATCAGCGTTTTCAGTCGTTGGAAGCTTTGGTACAGCCTTGCCGTCACCTGACAACTCAAAAAGATCAGGGGCCAGAGCTGCACAGGTTCCACATCCTATACACGTTTCTTGATCAATCTCTAACTTAACCTTTGCCATAATCACACCTACTCACACTCGCAATCATGACCACAGTCACAATCCTTGGATTTCTTCTTGGATGCGAGTTTGTTTATATCATCAACCATCTTCTTTATTTGCGCGTCCTTCATGCCATGACCTTTAGCTCCCTGCTCTATGCTTTCAAAGGCACCTCCATGGCATCCTATGCAATGAAGCCCATGGCTTAGGAAAACCTCCACTGACTCTGGGCAAACTTCCAGGGTTTCAGCAATGGTCATATCCTTTGTTATCTTCTTCATACTATCTTCTCTCCTGTTTCTTTGTTTTTTATATGTATTACGCCCTGAGGACAACCTTCTGCAGCCGCTCTCATCTTATCAAGTTTTGTTTCATCTATTTCTTTGATAAATACATCATCTTCCCGAGTAGAATTTTTCAGATCTGCCTTGCCATCTGCATTCATTGTCCAGTTTTCCTCATCAACCGCAACACAAACCGCCGCTCCTATACAAGCGTTTCTATCATATTCAATTATATATGTTCCCATTAAACCACCAATAGATAATTTCTCATAACTGATTTAAATATCAACAGCTTCGGCACGAACCTTTACAACCACTATCTTTCTTTACATCCTTGGATCCTCCAATTATCTCCTCGTTGCCCCATTCTGGTTGTAAGTTAGGTCTTGTTTTATCCCTTCTAAACTTGTCGTATTTAGCCATAATCTCCATCTTTTGTTCTTCTGTGAGATTTCTTCTATGCTTGTCATCCTTGAGTTTCTTGCCAGTTTTCTTTTCCCATTCTTCAGGAGAGATGCTATATTGTCTTTGCACCTTGTCCCTGTAAAGCTCAGGCAGTACATTGAATGTGCAGAATGGTATGATTCTGCCGTCTGGCATGCCGTAATGGATTCCGCATTTATGCACCCTGTCTATATCCCAGTTGTATGGATCCTGGAAATGCATCATGCCTATAAACAATGAGTTTTTGTGGAAATCCTCAAGACCTCTATAATCGCCGCCTGTGACAGCACCCGCAAGCATTCTCACAACCTTAAGATCCTTCGGCTTCTTGCTGTTGTCAACGTACTTCTTTATGTTAAGCATTACACTACCGACAACCTTTGCCTTTGCAACATTCTTGAATCTGGCATTTGTCACGTCATCTGATAATGTGCCCAGATATTCAAAGAATCCCTGAACATCAAAGAATTGAGGTAGTGATATCATCTTGTCTCCTTCCTTGAACACATAGGTTGCCATGCCGCAGGCAAAATGAGTGGACAGCCTGTACTTAGGCTGCTGTTTCATGACCTCTATGAAATTTGTCACGTTTTTCGAGCATGGTATGGGGAAAAAATCATCCCTTGTTATCTCGCCACCAGTCTGGTCTTCTATCCTTGTTATGGCGCCGGGTATTGTTACTCTCTGCTCCTTTCTCAGTTTGTGCGGCATCATTCCTACAAGGGACACAGGCTGGAAATTGACAGATCTTACAGTGTCTATGTTGCCAAACCCAAACCTTATAATATCTCCAAGCTCATGATCATTCACGCCACCTATAAGCGTGGGAACAAGGACTATGCCTATTCCTGCTTTCCTGCAGTTCTCTATGGCTTGGGGCGCTTCCCAATAGTTCTTGGGATTGGTCTGCGCAGTCACACCATCAAAACTCATGTACAGTACATGAGAACCTGCATCACGAAGCTGCTGGCATAATTCAGGCTTCTTGGAAAGGTTTATTCCGTTCGTATTCAGCTGAACATGATCATAACCCAAGTCACGCGCTATCTTGACTATATATATCAGATCCTCTCTGAGTGTCGGTTCTCCGCCTGTAAGCTGGACTGCATTTGCACCAACAGGTCTCACTCCCTTCATGTCTGCAAGCATCTGTTTTATCTGCTCCAGGCTTGGCTCGTATACAGGATCCCCGTGTTTCGCATAGAAGAAGCAGTACCAGCAGCTCAGATCACACCTGTTTGTAAGAGCCACATTTCCGAGCATCGTATGGGATTCATGCTCATTACACAAACCACAATCATAAGGACAGTTTATCTCCTTCTTTTCTATTTTTGGGTTTTCTAATTTAACGCCTGGATCTTGATATGCCTCAGCCTTTTTGTACATCCCATAATCAGACCAATAAAGCTCCTTGAACTTCCCGTGCTCTGGACATTCCTTCATGATCCAGACCTTTCCGTCCTTTGTATATGTGACAGAATCGAGCATCATCTTGTCGAATTTTCCCTCTTGGCAGCAACCTGGACATAAGCTCTGGTGAAACTTGAGAGCCTTGACACCCTCCATATCCTTAAGAAGTCCGATCAGCTTCTGCTTCCTTTCATCGGTATAGTTCCTCACGTAAGGGGATGTAGGAACATTCTTGTAATTTTCAATGGATATTTCTCTTGCCTGGGGATACGCATGCGGCATAATATCACAACTTTTAATAGTTTTTAAAAGTTCTAATAGTTATTTTGACTCCCATATTTAAATAGGTTTTGGCTATCAGATATAGACTATTTCCAGTCCACAGGAACGACAGGCTTGCCTTCCATTTTCTGTATGTAGGCATATGCCTCCAAAGCAGCCTTTGCTCCTTCGCCTGCGGATATGACAGCCTGCTTGTACGGCACTGATGTGTTGTCACCTGCGGCGAATATCCCTGGACACGACGTCTCATTTTTCTGGTTTATTACAATCTCATTTGCCTTGTTTGTCTCAAGAAGACCTTTCAAGAAATCCGTCTTGACCTCATAACCTATCTCCACGAACACACCATCTACTTTTAATTCATTTCTTTTATTTGTTTTCACATTCTCAACAACAAGGGATCTTACAAACCTGTCTCCCTTGATCTCTGCTGGAACGGTATTCAAAACAAGCTCTACGTTCTTGGATTTCTTCAGCTTCTCTTGTGTTACTTCATCCCCTCTGAATTCATCTCTTCTATGAATAAGGTATACCTTCTTTGCAACAGGCATGAGGTCTATGGCACCCTCAAGGGCTGCATTTCCTCCGCCTATCACAGCAGTGATCTTTTCTGAGAAAAGCGGACCATCACATGTGACACATGAAGAAACACCCTTGCCCATATATTCCTTTTCACCTGGTATTCCTAGTTCGCGGGGAGATTTTCCGAATGCAAGTATTAGCGCCTTTGCCGTGTATTCTTCACCGCTCGTAACATGTATCTTGAAATTCTTATCAGCTTTTTTGATTTTGTCAACCTTAGCTGATAACATCTTAGTTCCAAACTTCTCTGCCTGTTTCTTGAAGTGATTCATCAAGTCAGGTCCTGAGATGGACGTATCCACGCCTGGATAGTTCTCAACATGGCTTGTCAGATTCATCTGTCCTCCCACGTCTGTTGAAATTATCAAAGTCTTCATCCTCTTTCTTGTGCAGTATATAGCTGCACTCATGCCAGCTGCACCTGCACCGACAATTATAATGTCCCAATTAGCATCCACCATAAAATCACCTTAACTTATATTTGTTTCAGAAAGTTTATATATCATCAGACGTGTGTTTCATTCAGCTTGTTCCAGTCCCATTTCTTATTCTTGTTTTTGTTCATATTCATAATTAACTTAGAATGCTTAAAATATCCTTCTAGTTTGGCCGTACACTATAACTGATCCATAAGCTACAAGAGCTAAGAACTTGTATAAACTGCCCAACCCATAAGTATCACGGTTTACTAAAGATAATAGGCTCCTTGCAATCTGCTTTTTGGGACAGGAATAATTCTTATCTATGTACATATTGGTATGATCATATGACTTTCTAAGCTTTCCGAGGCTCATGTTCAAAATGACATTTATGGGCACATATTCTGTTCTTTTTATGATGATCTTGCCTTTTTTAATGTCTTTCAGAATCCCATCCAGATCATTAGATTTTACTTCTACCTGTCCATAGCCTATCATTTTATCAAAATGAGCATCACTACCAGCAACTAAGGGTTTGTCACTATTAACTCTTTTTAAACACTTGTTGTTGGAATATCTGTCCAGACACATGGAATTGAATACCTCCACGGCATCACATTTCCAAAACTCATCACCTATGCCTGCACGCCTAATATCAAATGGGTGCACGGCAACGCTTATGCCACCTTGTTTGTGTATTGCATCAATTGTTTCAGCTACAGTCATACCTGGTTTTATTTTTTCCTGTATTCCCAATCCAAGAACGTGACCTGACGTGGTTTCCACTTCTTCACCTACAAAAACCTTGACTCCATGTTTTTTTGCATACTTTCTAGCTGCAAGGGCACCACTGATCTTGTCATGATCTGTGATAAAGATACCATCAAGACCTGCCTTCTTAGCTCCAATGACCATCTCTTCAGGAGTACTCACACCATCGTAATATATCTTCTTGCCCCTTGAATGGTCTGTATGGGAATGTAATTCTAGCAACATAAATTATGTTTGTATCTGCGTATTAATAGGTTATATCCCTATAAAAACTAGCTGCAACAATTGGGCCCAGGAGCTGGACCACCTGAGAATATATGATTTATAAGATAGGTTGCATCATCAACATCCACACCTCCACTATTGTCAACGTCTGCAACGCACTGTTCTACATCTTTCCCTTTCTTGAAAATAATATCGAGAATCAACAATACATCATCAATATCTAGTAAGCCACTTTCATCCATATCGCCACACATGACTGGATTGATATCATGAATCGTGATTGTGACTGTTTCATAATCCCAGAATTCACCATCTGTAACACCGAATGTGATATTATATTCGCCTGAATCGTTTGTTGTGGGTATCCATACGAATCTGCCTATGACTGAATTAAAAGAGAAGTTGCTTGGGATTATGTCACTCGCATTGGTATAGTATGTTAAGGTATCATTATCTTCATCATAAGCACCTAATTGTATAACCAGCAAGTCAGTCTCATTAGCCTCTCTGTCACCCACATCGTTTAAGACAGGAGGTTCATTGAAGAATTCCTCAGGCGTGTAGGTAAATGTGTTTCCGCATGTGTCCGATGCAGCTGCTGAATATCTAAGAATGTCTGTCTGGGATTTAGGAGCTCTCCATTTTCTTGTAGAATTGAGTGTATCATTAATCTCAATCACCGCTCTCATATATCTACCACTTGTGTTTTTAAGGGCTAAGAATGGATCTGCAAATAACTCCTCATCACTTTCTATGTATATGTAATCATCATCCTCCATAACCACTAGAACAGGATGTGTGTCATCTTCACACCTATCAAAGGCTTTAGCTGCTTCATGTGCTGTCGCATACACAAAACTTACTTGAGGATTATCTTCCTTTGCATTATCTATGTAGTTTTTTAATGCGGTCTCCCTGCTGGGTATTGACGTAGGGCCGTCATAACTGTGATGATAAAAACAGACAACAGCACGTCCCCAGTTTGAGGCCTGTTCAAATGCCTTGTCAATATTATTCTGACTTATACCACTACTACACATGAATTCCCATCTATCCAAATCTCCCTTCGCGCTGTAATTAGTCTCAGATGGGTGATAAGGCTCCCAGTAACCTTCGACGTCCATACCTTTCCAGTTGTATACATTACCTATTGGTTCTTGTCGAGGTTCTACTGCCGCATTATAAAGCGGGTTATATGAGTATTTTACTACCCCATCAAGCCAATTACTGAATGGGGTATCAACCCATATCCATCCACTTCTGTAAGTGCTTGGAAAATCATTCTCTATTATTATCCGATTTGCAAGAACCTCCTCCACGTTTTCCTGCGGAGTTCTACTCTCACCATATCCAGAACCCAAAGGAAGCTCGTCAAATTTTATTATTTGGTTCCAGTACTCTGCAGGCAACCATGGACTGTTCTCCTTTTCTGTATCATTTTCATAATCAGTATAATTATACCACTGATGGTTATGGAAATGCCATGCGATCTCATCTCCCCAGTAAGATAGTGCATCATTATATGTATCGCTTCCCTGGAAAACCTGATAAATTGGATCCTCTGACATTCCATTAAGGTTATGCCAATAGATCTTGGTTGTCATAACAAACCATGTTATTTTCGGATTGCCTCCAAAATCATCCGTATAATTTCTAAAAGTCGCATTCTCTGTTCCTTCCGTATCCTCCCAGAATGCCCTCCATGCACACTGTCCCGGATTGTAATTCATAAGATTTAGTTCTTGTTCGTATTCAACTGAATGTAAGTTTCCGGTTTCAGTATCTATTGCGTGGACAATATAGACCACAGGCTCTATATCCATGGTAATGGAGACGTGATCAGAATCATAATATGTTTCCACGTCATCTATGTCAGATGCATAGCAGTTCCAGTCATAGTTTTCATAAATCACCTTGTAACCATCATCAGCACCTTCCACGCTATCCCTATCATCAATAGTTATTGTGTAATTAAGCTCGTAGGCTGTTGGATGGTAACCAAGCTCTGTGAAGTTTATCTCTATTAGAGGATTAACTCCTATTGGACTTGTCATGTTATTATCAAGGTATATATATTCCAGGCCTGCATCGTCGTGGAATATGCACTGGATTGTGTAAGGCTTCCATGTAACAACATAGCCATCCTGAACATCAAACACATCATCCTGGAAGTACTTATCATTCAAGCTGAGAAGATTCATGTTGATTACAGGGGGCGCACTGATCTGTTTGGGTTGTGGTTTCATGGACAGACCGGAAACACTAACACCTAACAAAAGGAGCATGATTCCCACTACGAAAAAAGGTGTTAGTAATCTCATAAACATCGGTATGTTATTATTTGATGGATATCAATTTAAATCCAGTCAAGCAAAAAGCAGCTTCAAGTAGAATAACGGGTTTGCAAGCTTCTTCCTCTCTTCTGTGCTGTCAAGCATCTGTCTCAAAGTGTCTTGTATCTGTTTGCTCTTTGCCGCTTTGCCTACGACAAGATTTGTCAAAAATTTGTTTTTACCCATCCTCTGGAGCTTGTAGGAAGTCCTAAGCTTCTTGCCCAATACAAACCAGACATCGTCTTCGTATTGTTTCAGGAATTCAGCTGAGTAATTATTGGTCTTTATAGCCTTCTCAGCCCACATGGCAGCAAGTTCCCCTGACTTCATTGAGTTTGCAATACCCTCTCCTGTGAATGGATCTATCAATCCAGCTGCATCACCAACAAGTATGTAGCCATTACCATGAGCATTCCTTCTTTTGGAACCGACAGGTAGAGTCCATCCCTTGACTGTTCCCTTCTCGAGCTTGGCTTCCTTGAAGCGTTCTTTAAACATTGGATGCTTTTCCATAATCTCAAACATCTTATCCGTCATCTTCCAATCCTTCTTCTTGAAATCCTCTACAACCATTCCAAGTCCGACATTTGCGCAGTTGTTATCAACTGGGAATATCCAGAAGTAGCCTGGAATTATATCATCAACGAAGTGCAGTTCAATCGCATCTGTAACCTCTTTTACGTCCTTGTAATAAGCCCTGACTGCCGTGATTGTGTGCTTGGGATCGTGATCAATACAGCCAACCTTGCGCGCCACTATGGAATGCGCACCATCTGCACCTACAACAACCTTTGCCCTTATCTCTGCCTCAGCTCCTTTGTATGTCTTGCCTCTGACGCCCTTTACATAGCCACCTTCCTGTATAAGATCTGTGACAGTAAATTCTTGAAGCACATCAGCCTTGTTTTGCCTGGCCTTCTGGAAGATAAGGTTGTCATAAATAAATCTTCTACAGACATATCCTGTTCCCTTGAATGGGATGTTTAGAACAGCTCCCTTGGGAGAAGAAAACATAACCCTATGAACTACTGCGTGTGGATTTTTCTGTACAATAGGTGTCAGGTTTAGTTCTTCCTGTACCTTCAAAGAACCTGAAATTGCATCTCCGCATGTCTTGTCACGCGGGAATTTTTCCTTGTCTATGAGCAGAACCTTGTAACCACGCTTTCCGAGAAAGGCGGCACATGTAGAACCTCCAGGACCTGCTCCAACAACAATGACATCATATTCCTTTCTGACCATGATAACCCCGTTATGGTTTAAAATAATGTTGTAGTGTGTTATTTAAATATATTCTGGTTGTTCTGTGAAAACCAATCTGCAAAGGATTCAAGAGCGTGTCCTCTATGAGATATGCTGTTCTTTTCTTCCATAGTTAGCTTGCAAAATGGCTTGTCATAGCCTTCAGGTACGAGTATGCTGTCATATGGTAGTGTTTTTGGAGCTCCCTCATATATGGTTTCTGATATCCTACCTCTCACAACACCTTCAAATATCCTATATCCATTTTCATCAATGTAGCAGATAAGGCATTTGAAATAAGCTCCACGCTTATTGCCTTTCAATTTGGTTAATATTCCCTCCAAACCCAATTCACCATACACCTTTTTAGGGAACGGTCCTGGAAAGTTGTCAAATACCTCAAAAAACAGACCAGTGTCATCCACTATCAGAGGCTTCCGGATCTTGGAGAAGGCATTCCTGGCCTTGCTAAGGCATCTCTCTTCTAGCGTGTCTCCTTCCTCATCCACATCAGTTTGCACATGCACGGCCTTTATACCGCAACCGGCCAGAATTTTCTGTACTTCCAGGAACTTGCCCTTGTTTCCTGTGACCACATTTATCTGCATGATTGAATTAGATTTCTATGTTATTTAAGCGTCTGTCGGCTCTCCTTTACATGCTGCAAATAATTCCAGACGTCTTCTAGTGTCATATAATTATTTTTTCCAGGAATGTATGTCGCAGATGGATTGCAGGGCTCGGAGCCTCCAATGAAAACGTAATTGATGATATAAACAACATCGTCTATATCGACGTTTCCGCTCAAGTCAGTATCCCCTGCCTCAATAGGTATCGGTTCAGGTCCTCCACTGAATATGTATGATATTAGATATACTATATCGTCTATGTCAATTCCATCCTGCCCATTCACGTCGCCGCAGGTGAAGCAGTCCGGGTCAATTCCATTTATGCAGTCAGGATCGCAGATGCCGTCATATTCTGCTTGGCAAATGTCGTCCTCACCACTTTTATCACAATCATCCGGACACGAATAATAATTCTCATTTTCTTCGCAAATTGAGTTGAAATTACAGAATTCTGGGATTTGATATGAAAAAATTACATCAGATCCATGACTCACCTCAATCCATTTCATTGACTGCTCATATACCACTTTATCGTGTATGGTTTCAAAGTCAGTGGGTTGTGGTGGGTCTGAGAATCTGAAGAAAGAAGGATCAAAAAGGCTATTATATATGCTTAGATTATTATCATCTAATATACGCAAAGAGTAATTTCCAAATTCAGAATGATATATGTCTGGTTCTCCAAATGTTATGTTAACGGTTTTTAATATAACATTATCATCCTTGTCTAGATTCAATTCAACAAAAATCACCGATGCATCCTCATAGGACTTCGCTGGAGAGGAATTACACTGAAAATTGACTACTCCTCCGATATGATCATAGCCATTGATATCGTAATGATCAGGATAATAACTCCCCATAACGCTTCTGTTTCCGGAATCCAGATAAGTATCATTGTCGCTTTCATTATCAATGCCAAACCGATCAAAGTTGGCTTTACAAATACCACAAGAATTGTTGTACGGTCCATTTCCTGTATAAATGCAGCATCCATTACCCACACCGACCTGGCATCCCAGTTCTATTTTTAAGGGATTAATAAGTACCGTAGGACCACAATACTTCTCTTGTGGTGTACCACTACAATCACAGTATTGGTCCGACAGTCCAAATTCGTGCCCTAATTCATGAGTCATAATATTCATATCTTTTTTTGCGATGATGACTTTTTGATTCACAGACCATCCTCCCCCAGCATCCTTACAATTTGGTTCAATAGGACTTCCAGTACCATTCCATTCTTTAATGACCCCCAAATCTGTAATGCCCGCGACCAAGTCATAATCATTTCCCGTCTTTGCCTTGAACTGTTCTGCACATTTCCTGATAACCGTTATCGGGTCGTCGCCGAAGGGGCCTCCTCTGACGTCACAATTTGGCGGCTGTATGTCAGGATCGTAGCACGTCCATCCATCCCAATTGTCCCACCACCAATCAGAGCTGTAATCTATCTGATCCGTAATTATTGCTGAGAATTTCTGAGAACAATCGGCCAATGGTATTCTTTCCAAATAATACTGTGAAATGATAGTGGCATTGTTCAAGAAATCCTGATACGATCCCTGCCAATTGATGGGCAGGATTAATAGACGCAGGTTGGGTTTGTAAGCGTGTATTATTTTCTCTGCTTCATTGTTGGTCTCATCGACTTCGTTAATCATATTCCCCACATCAAGAGACACCACGATTGAATGGTCCCCTTCATGCTTTATCGTAAATGGTGCCCATTGTATTGTCAGGCTGTCACCCTGTCCAAGGCTTATCCTGGCAATCTCTCTGGGTATTCCGTCAATCTTATATATGACGTTGAACGATTCTGTTCCTGCAAGTCCCACATTTCGCACAGTAGTATTCAGCATTATTTCTTTGTCTTCAACGGGATGCTGCGGATAAATAACGATGTCTGAGCTGCTTATGGTCAAGTCAGGCAGCAACTCAAGTGGTATCGGATGCCAGTCAATCCCGTCCCCGGGGCCTGGAATCACATAATGGTTCGGATAGCCGGAGTTTTCCGGAAAGTCAGACCAGGAGTTCCCGACGTTGCTCAGGTTCCATCTATTGCCGGTTGTGTTGGTGCCCTCATAAGTACTCATATTGTTATTCATGAATGTGTTGTTCCAGAAGGTGTTATGGTATGAATTGTTGAGCCAGACGCCGTATTCACTACTCTCTATGAGTTCATTAAGGTTTATAGAGTTGAAAGATCCTTTTTCTAATTGAATGCCTATGGTGTTGTTAATCATGAAATTATGTGTTATACTGTTATTGTTGCCAACGAGCATGAGTCCAATGCTGTTATCATTGAAAATGTTACTTGATATTAGATTAAATCCGTCACCTGAAAGTATAATTCCGCTGCCAGTGCCGGTGATATGATTGTCGAGTAATTGGTTATGCCCGCCATTAATTAAGAAACCTATTGGACTATCTATTAAAATATTCCCGGTAAAGTGTTGTTAGATCCTGACATCATGAAGACTCCAGAAAAGGAACTATTTATCGTATTGTTAAGCATAATACTATTAGAAATGTTATCCATTTCTATTCCTGAAAAATACCCTTCCAAAACACAGTTCTTCACTGTAACATTGTTTTTCTGCTTCAGAAGGATTCCTCTGTTCCCAGAACCACCAATCAAATGTCCGTTACAATCAAGGGTGATGTTATCAGTGCCAATAATCATACCACTTCCCGAGCAATCGGTCACGTCATACCACATGACATAATCCGATGTGACAGTATCCCTGCATTCACATTGGACGCCGCTGTAACAGTCGGAGTACAACCTTGGATGCCAGTCAATTCCGTCACCTCCACCTAGGATATCATAGAAGTCCGGATAGCCAGGATTTATAACAAACTCTGACCATAGATTACCAATATCGCTGAGGTTCCAATAATTACTATCTGCATCATATTCATACGCGACATGGACGTTATCAAAGGTGTTATTCCAGAAGGTGTTATAATGGGAACTGCTTATATAGACAACATATCCTCCTGTGTCTTTAACGAAATTGTTATTAAAATTATTATTATTTGCCTCGTCACTTAACTTAAGACCCTGGACACCAACATGAGATATGTTATTAGCCAATATGTTATTGTTGGAACTACCCTTAAGATATATACCGCTACTACCATCATCTATGGTGTTGCTAATTATATTATTTTCTTGGGAATTTGTCTGCAACCAGATGCCATAATAATTGTTGGATAATTTGTTATCAGCTATCTGATTAAAATTGGATCCTTGAAGTATAACGCCATAATATCCATTATTGTTTATGTTATTCAACATTATTGTGTTTCCGGGACTTTCTTGTATGACAACCCCAGTTCCAGCATTATTGGTTATTGTGTTATTCAGGATCATAGTGCCTTCAGATCCTGAGACTATCCAGAATCCTATAGCATTGTTGCTGTACACATGATTGTTTTCCAGGACGCTGAAATTACCCTTTATAAAAATACCGTGATCAAATCCTTCTATATTGCAATTCTTGACGTTAACTCCACTCCTTCCGTTAATGAAAATACCAGAACCACTTGAACTTCCAATGGCCTTAATTGTATGATTGTTGCAATCAAGTGTGACAAGATCATTTCCTATATACAAACCATAAGGGCAAAAATTCAAGTCGTACCACATTGTTTGGCTGGAGGTCAATGTATCCCCACATTCGCACTTGATGTCACCACCACAGGTTCCTTTGCTCCCGGTTTGCATTGACGTAGAACTTAGAGCTGAAATTACACTGGTCGCTGAAAAGATGAATATCATAGTTATCAGAACCAAGACAACAATCCTCATGGATTAAAGATGGCAGGAAGATTTAAAAAATAAAAGGAGTATGCCTGTTATAGGCATATCAAACGTAACTTGTGTTGAATTCCGGGCACATTGGTGCGGTTCCGTTCCCGAAAATGTAGCTGTTAAGGTATACCACATCGTCCACGTCTATATTGTACGACGAATCAACGTCTCCACAAGATAGTATTGGATCGCACATTGGCTCCGGACCGCCGCTGAAGATGTAATCAATCAGGTATACCACGTCGTCTATGTCTACCGTGTTGGACGCGTCAACGTCTCCACAAGTCAGGTTTGTTTCATTACCCGATATCTTAGCATTAGCTGGATTGAAGGATGTTGAAAATGCAACCACTGCAACCACAGATATTATAACTAAAATAGATGTCAGGGTTTTTATATTTGTTTCCATATCCAATTATTGGAAGTAGAATATATATTATTATTTGAACCCTTCCAGAACCTCAGAAATATCCACGTTGCTGATGTCATGCTTTACCAGGGGCTTGTCTAACATCTGAGGAAGTCCTTGCTCATATGTAGGCTTGTCCTCCTTGTAGAACAAACCTATAGGCACGGATTTCGGAGCCCATTCCTCTGCCTTTTTCATTGCCTGTACCCTATCTGTAGGATCATGACCTTTGTCCTCAAGCTTGTATGTATTCTCTTTGTACCAGTCTACAGTGTTTATCTTGTTGTATGTGACACATGGCTGGAACACATCTATAAGGGAGAATCCTTTGTGTTTTATCCCGTCTATGATAAGCTTCTTTAGGTGGATTGGATCATATGCGAATCCTCTAGCTACATATGTAGCACCACCTGCTATACCCATGGAGATTGGATTCACAGGTTCTTCGAGCACACCTGAAGGTGTGGAAGGTGATTTGAAACCCTGCATGCTTGTAGGCGATGTCTGGCCTTTTGTCAGGCCGTATATCGCGTTGTTCTGAACTATGTAAGTTATGTCAAGATTTCTTCTTATCACATGAAGGAAGTGATTCCCTCCGATACCGTAGGCATCGCCGTCTCCGCCAACGCCTATAACAGTGAGTTTGTTGTTTGCAAGCTTGATTCCTGTTGCGACAGGAAGTACACGACCGTGAAGGCCTTCAAAGCCGTATGTATTGACAAAATGAGGCAGTTTTGAACCACATCCGATGCCTGAAACCAGGACCATGTCCTCCCTCGGTATGTCCAATTCTGCAAGGGCTGATTTGATTCCGAATAAGATATTAAAATCACCGCATCCAGGACACCATGTAGGTACCTCTCTGCCTGTCAACTCATCCATCCTGGACCTGTTCATCACACTCATAACTTTTTGATCTCCTCGTATATCTCTTCAGGGAAGAAGGGCCTGCCGTCATATTTCAAGATCTTATGATCCACATCAAGACCTGTATGTTCCTTTATCAGACCTGCAAGCTGTGCGGTCTTGTTTCCCTCCACTATCACAGTCTTCTTCGCCTTTTTTATCACTTCACCTATCTCCTTATCATGTAGAGGGCTTATGAAAACAACATGAAGGTGATTTGTCTTAATACCATCATTCTCAAGAAGTCTCTGAGCCTCTTTCACACAACCTTTGGTTGAGCCCCATGATATGATTGTTATTTCAGCGTCTTCAGTCCCCTCAAGCTTCGGTGGTGGCAGCTCCTTCTTCAGATTCTCAAATTTCCTGAATCTCTTGTCATGCATCATGATCCTGTTTGCTTCCTCCTCTCTCTCAAAACCGTGTTGATCATGTTCATAACTTGAAGCCACATACATGCCGCCTTTCTGTGAAGGCAGGGATCTTGGCGACACACCTGAATCTGTGTTTTTGTATCTCAAGAATTCAGACTCCTTGGGATCTTTAGCCAACAAACCTCTGTCTATCTTGACAAAGGATGTGTCAAATTCGGGCACTGTCATATAGCTTTCAGCCATGTATTTGTCTGTGAGTATCAATACAGGAATCTGGTATTTCTCTGCAAGATTAAAGGCATCTATGGTTTTGTAGAAGAATTCATTCGCGTCTCCTGGAGCTATCACAACTCGTGGAGACTCATCTGTAGATGCATGCAAAACAAATCTAAGATCCCCCTGGCCTGTATGTGTAGCCATCCCCGTTCCAGGCCCTGGTCTCTGCGCTTCCACAACTACAATAGGTGTCTCTGTCTGCCCTGCCAATCCAAACCCTTCTGTCATAAGGCAGAAACCTCCTCCTGAGGTGGCAGTCATGGATCTCACGCCTGTATATCCAGCACCTATAGCCATGTTTATGGCTGCTATTTCATCCTCTGTATGCTTCACAACTACACCATATTTCTCATACTTTGCAAGGTTATGCATGATTGAGGTTGCAGGGGTCATGGGATAAGCAGAGAAGAATCTGCATCCTGCCTTCAAAGCGCCCACGCTTATGGCTTCGTTTCCTGATAAGAATATGCTTTCTGCTTTTCCATCTGCAAGCTTGATCTTAAACCCGTTACCATATCTCTCGCGCACGTAGTCAAACCCTGCACGCGCTGCTTTTATATTTCCCTGCACAACCTGCTCACCCTTACGTGAAAAGATAGATTCTATCACTTCATTCAAGGCATCCAACTCAGAATCAAGGATGGCAAAGGTTGCTCCTATGGCAACTGTATTTTGCATAATCTTGCCGCCGTTCTTGGCAGCTATATCCCCAAGTGATATGTCATATTTCTTGATATCCTTACGAACATCTCCATGATCAAGCTTGATCTTGCTTCCGTCATAAATCAAGGCTCCTTCACGTGTAATCTTGTGTTGATGTTTTGTAACAGATTCCTTGTTCAGTGCCACAAGCATGTCCACGTTGCTCGTATGTGCATAAACTGGATCATGTCTCACACGGACATCTAAATGGTTATGACCGCCGCGTATAAGAGACGGGTATTCCGCACTGGTGAATACATATAAACCCTTTCTGACGCATGTCTTTGCGAACATCAGAAGTCCAGCATTCAGGATGCCATCACCAGCTGCACCAGCTATCTTCCAAGAAAAGTCATTATTGGTCTTCTCCATAATATTTCCTTAAGTTATTTATTCCACCTGAATCGTATTTAAAGTTAGCCCCAATACTAGACCTATTGTCGAGAAATAATTACGTCTATTGGCTAAACATACCTCTTCTTGCCGCCGGTATATTCAGATTTTGTAGTGTAAACAGAAAGGTTTCCATAACCGTCCAGCTCAACCACGTCTTCTTTTTTTGACTTGTATTTCTCCTCTTCTCGTGCATCGTCCTGCCATACAACCTGGAATGTCTTTGCTTTTTCTTCCTTTGAAGAAAAATCAACAGGAGCTACATAACTCAGGCTTGTAGGAAACGTCCAGACAAGCTCCCCTTTTGTGTTTATGGCGTACATCTTACAATCCCATCCACCTGCGAATATGACTCCATCCTTGATAACAAGGTTTGCTACGATAGGACCATTGCATGCAAATCTCCATTTCTCCTTCCCAGATTTTTCATCTATGCAGTACAAGTTGTTGTCGGTTGATCCAAGGTATACATTTTTCTCATCAAAACAGGGTCCTGCAAATATTGAACTGCTTGTCGGGAACCTCCATTTTAGGCTTCCATCCTTTCTGACTGCATACAGGTTGTTGTCAAGGGAGACAAAATATATTACATCGTCATGGATAGTTGGCTTTCTTATTATCTTCTCTTTGGCTTTGAATGACCATTTCTTGTTACCATCATGGTCAACACAATAGAAATTCTTGTCAAAGGATCCGAAGTAGACGCCCGATTCATCAGCATAGGATCCTACGGTTCCTCCTTTTGTCGGAAATTTCCATAGAAGCTTCCCATTCATGTCAAGAGCATACAGGCTCCAGTCTTGTGAACCCACATATATGACATCATTGTAAACACATGGATCAGCGCTTATGGCCCCGTTGGTCTTAAACTTCCATATGAGGTTGCCTTGTATATCAAGTGCACGCACAAAACCATCACGAGCAACGACTATAATCCTTTCTTTATAGAAGATAGGCTGGGATATGATCTTGTCATCCACGATATATTTCCATATGAGTTTACCATCCAAATCAACACAGTAAAAAACACCATCATAGGACCCGAAATAAACCCTTCCATCGTGGACATTCATTGAACCAACAGGACCGTTTGTCGGGAATTTCCATCTCTCTTCGCCTGCCAAAGAAACTGCATACAGGTTCTTGTCGCAGCATCCAAAATATAAAGTATCATCATGTATTATCGGGTCTCCGAGTATGCTTCCCCCAATACCTACGCCAAATGATGGGTTGTCAGTATCCCCTTTAAGCTGCTCTACAATGTTCATTGTGAACAGCCCTATAGAAACTATATCTGTTGTGAAAACCCTATCAATTCTCTCGCCTTCGAATTCCTCTTCAAGCTTGATGTACTTTTCCATAGCTTGTTCTTAATTTACAGAATTAAATGTTTATCCAAGCCTCTTCATGAAGAATGGCACCAGCATCTCGTCTTCTGATATGCCGCCGTGGTGGGCCTTCAGCCTGAACAAGATGTCCTCTATGGTGTAGGCGTATGAGAACGTGTACGTGTTCTTTGGTATCATGATCAAGTCGCCTATTCTACTCAGGGTTTCCTTTCTTGCATCATTCAGGCCAAACAAGCCGAGTTCTAGAGCCTTCTCAGACTCTATCACGAAAGCCTCCTTTTTGAGGTTCTTATTTATGTAATCTTTAACGTCCTCAAGCTTGCCGTTTTTAACGAACAAATACAGGAACCTCGCTTCTCCACTTGGCGGTATTGTCAGCAGATCCATAAGATCCTCATGCTCGTGGAAAAAGAAGTTATCCTCTACATCCACGTTTACAAATCCATGATCCGAAGACATGATGAAGAGAGTTTCAGGACTGTTCATCCTGTCAAGGAAGTCGTCAAAAAGATGGTCATCTAACATTCTTACCACATCTGAGGTTTCATTTCCTCGAACGCCGTGGAGATGTGCCTTCGTATCAAAGAGATCCCAATACATGTACATGAATCTCTTCTTTGCCTTTTTCTTGTTTGTAATCTTCCTGAGCTGCGAGAAAGCCCTTGGGTAACTTGGATAACCTATAAGGTTTGCGTTCCTGTATATCATGTTCGTGAATGCAGAATCCTTGTACTCCTTTGGAAGAAGCACATTAGGCTCTATTCCATGCGATTTCATGTGTGCATAAACTGTATCTATACCTAGGAACTTGTATGGATCCACTCCAAGACTCATGAAATCCACGTATCCTATAATTGGGGCGAAGCTGATCATGTTTGATATGAGACCGAACTCCTTCAGGAAAAGTTTGTATCCCATGATAGAGTGTTCCTGGGGTGTGACTCCTGTAGCAAGGCTTGCCAGGGCAGTGGTTGTGGTGGAAGGGTAGATGGATGTGAGTGGGACAATCTTGTCCTTATAGGCAGAAAGGTGTATGCCTCTCTGTTTCATCTCCCATAACAAGTGATTATAACCAATCCCGTCCGCGAGTAAGAATACAACCTCCTTGATGTCTTTGTACTGGTCGTAATCTATTATGTCATCCAGAAGAGGCTTCTGGTTAGGCAAAGGCGCTCCAAGTATCTTACATATGGTGGGCATCACATTGGCTAACCCCAGACCTGCATAACTCGGGGTCAGGCCCTCATCCAGTTTTGTTCCTTTGAGTATCCTATCCCTCACCTTATTAGAAGAAAGCATACTCATAAATAGGAGATAGTTATTTAAAAGTTTTGGTATTTATCCTTTCAGGCCAAATATAATAAACAGATGCACTTGACCCAGATCCAGATAATTAGTATCATAGTCTTAGCGGTTGCAGCTGTTGGTATATCCAGTTATTTTGTACTGCAGCCAGCAGGCGAATTTGTTAAGCCAGTCAAGCCTGCGGCACCGGAACCTGAACATCCTCTTCTGTCACAAACACCGACACAAGTAGACAAGACTGCATACTTCTACGCCAACGGGCAGAAGATCGTGAGCATGGATGCCGGAGGCATCTTGTACTACATCACAGACCATCTGGGAGGGACAAACAAGGTGTATGACCAAGACGGGAATTTGGTTTCAGAAGTTGAGTACTATGCCTACGGCCAGGGCAAGCTTGAGACGGGTGAAGAGCAGAATTACAAGTACACTGACAAGGAAGAGGATGACAGCACAGGTCTGTACTACTACGGGGCAAGGTATTATGAACCCTTTGCGGGCAGGTTCACTGCTGTGGACAATATTAAGGGGGATATACAGGATCCTCAAAGCCTGAACAGATATGCCTATGTGCAGAATAATCCTCTCATGTATGTGGATCCTACAGGGAATGAAATTCGATTGGATTCCATTTCAGAGAACATAGATGATCTGCTATTTACAGTATCTGATATAGCAAGGGTGATTGATGTTCCTATGAGTTCTTTGAACATTGAGGTAGTTGATTATGAAATGGATGGTGAAAAGGAAAGATGGATCAAGTTGGATGCTGAAATAACAGAAGAGGATTATCGAGGAAATGCTCCGGAAACATTTGCTTTGTTTAAGGATGTAATTGATGATGAAGAAATAGTAGTCATTGCAGCCTCTGCAAATGGATATACTGGATTCTCAACATTAGAGAATATACAAGTGAAGGAAGGGTCAGAAGAAAAAACCATTTCAGGAATTATTAAATATTCACCTCAGAATGGTGATGTAATGATGGACCTTGGCAAAAACCGAAAATCAATTTTATTGCCGAATTTTATAAGTATAGCGCATGAACTTGGACATGCACGAGGTTACATAAAAGATGATTTTTATGGGGAAGTGGCTGCAATGAAGGCAGAAAATATAGCATCTAGGGAGCATGGATATGAAGAGAGAAAGTATTACTATCCAAGTGGTTACACAGGCAGTAGCAAAGCTGATGATATTATCCCTGTGGCTTTTCCAAGAAATGTAGCAAATATAATCAATGGTTTGATGTCAGTACCGATTTATTAACTAATGGATAATTTTATGTAAAAGATCATTCTGCGGCTTCCATGTCATTCAAAGCCTCTTCCACAAGTTTCTCAGCGTCCACGAGCTGCTCTGCTTCCCTGACCTTGGTAAGATCTGCACGGGTTTCAGGATGCCTAGGCACGAACAGACTGCAGCAATCCTCATGAGGTTCTATGGATGTAGTATATGTATTTATCCTCTCAGCTATTCGGATGATATCGTTCTTGGACATGCCCACGAGAGGCCTCATGATTATCATGCTAGTTGCGTCTTGTGTTGCAGTCATGTTCTCCACAGTCTGCGACGCGACCTGGGCCAGGCTCTCGCCTGTTATCAATGTCTTGGCTCCTGTTTTTTGGGATAACCTCTCAGCAAGTCTGAACATGAACCTCCTGTAAATGAGTATCCTATAACTCTCCAAACTGTCTGAGACAATCCTTTTCTGAATATCTGCAAGAGGGACTAAGTGAAGCCTTGAATCAGGCTGGTATTCGGAAAGTATCTTGAACAGCTTCTTCACCTTGTTTATGGACTGCTTCTTTGTTATTGGATAGCTGTGGAAGTGTATGTAGTCCAGGCTTAGACCCCGGCTGAGCATCATGTAAGCTGCCACAGGCGAGTCTATCCCGCCTGACAATAGGCACAAGCCGCGGCCGCTTACCCCGACGGGCAGGCCTCCCAGACCTGGATGTTTGTCCAGATATATGTAAGCGTTCTTTTCCAGTACCTCTATATGTATAGTAAGTTCCGGGTCCTTCAATTTGACCTTCTTTCCAGTCTTGACAACCACATCCCCTACCATACAGTTGATTTCGTTTGATGTATGCTTGAATCCCTTGTCTGATCTTCTGGCGCGCACTGCAAAGGTGGAGAATTTCTCATTCTTCAGGGTTTGTAAAACAATCTTCTTTATGTCTTCTATGTCAAGTCTGGATGTCCAACTGAAACTAAAAGATGAGATGCCGAATATCTTCTCAAGTTTATTTCTTATCTTGTCATGGTCCGACTTGTCAAGGTTCAGGATGAGCCTTCCATAAACACGCTTCAAATCCATGTGTTTCAATTCTTTCAGAGCTGATTTAATGTTCTCCTGTAGCTTCTTCTCGAAATATGGCCTGTTATCTCCCTTCAGGCCTATCTCGTCATAATGTATGACTACTGAATCCGGTTTGACCATAAAAATAGATTAAGAGAAGTAGTTATAAAGATTATCTTGAAGGTGTTTTTGTTATTGGTGCAGGCTGTTTTGTCACTGGCTCTTCTGCAGATGGCGTGTATGTTCCTGTTTCCTGGATCTGGGTCATGTAGTCCTGAACCTCTGTCAAACCCCAGCCATCTGTATCTGGGTATGCAAACTGAGCATCTGGATGGCAAGGTGTAGGACCTCCTGTGAATATGTAGGCTATGGTGTAAACAACATCGTCAATGTCAATGGATCCGCTCATATCCGCATCACCGCAAGTCTCTACTGGAGTGCATGCTGGTAACGGACCTCCTGTGAATATGTAGGCTATGTTGTAGACCACGTCATCAATATCCACACCTCCACTACCGTCAGTGTCCCCGCATACATATTCAAGAGCTGACAGCTTCTCTTCGAATACAACATTGTTTCCCTGGTAGACATAATATGTTACGACCTCATTCTCGGATCCTGCATTCTCGATCTTCTTGATCCTCTGGCCTGCATAGTCATATACATATTTGTCTGTTACTATGTTGTTTTCTCCGTGATCTACCATGACCTTCACAAGTCTGTCAAGAGGATCAAATATGAATTCTACTGTCCCTAGATCTGGCTTGTCCATGAATATGATGTTGCCGTTCGTGTCGTAATCAAAGTCCCATGGAGAGCTTGTGCCTATGCCTAGGAGTCTGTTGCTTTCAGTTGCAGGTCCCTCAGCTGTTCCAACTGCATCATAATCATAGTTTGTTTGGACACCGTTTATGTTTTCCCATAGTCTGTTACCTACGAGATCGTGATCGTATCCGAAGGTCTTGTCAAGTCCTGGAAGCTGGTTTTGATATTCAGCCTGTGTCAACCTATTAAGCCTGTCATAATCAAAGCTTTCATGAACTGTTCCCATTGTTCCCCTATTATTTAAGTCCACATCATAGCTTATGTCCTTGATATTCCCCACATTGTCATATCCATATGTTCGCGCAAATAGTTTTGTACCAGAATCATCTTCGCCTGAGGATACGTACATGGTTTCCAAAAAATCTTTGACAGTGTAAGTATATGATGTATA
>Ga0210057_1001642_pt1 | contig 33406 bp, 33 predicted proteins | sample CryGeyCG2114_010_2_FD_183968 | JGI IMG/M metagenome (GOLD analysis project Ga0210057, IMG submission 183968) | Groundwater microbial communities from aquifer - Crystal Geyser CG10_big_fil_rev_8/21/14_0.10 (SPAdes) (version 2) | ecosystem: Environmental > Aquatic > Deep subsurface > Groundwater ... | reverse complement strand
GGAGTGGACATTAATATGGGTTGTCCGGCCAAAAACGTGGCCCATTCCGGAGCCGGGGCAGCCTTAATCCTCACTCCTCAATTAGCTCAAGCTATTGTTCGAGCCACTCAGATGGGTATCGAAGAATGGAGTGATGGTAAAACGGTTGATGATTGTCCCGATATCTCTCCTAGGATTAGAAAACAGGTTCAACTTAGACACCAACTGCTACCTATCAAGTATCAAAAACACCATCATATTCCGGTCAGTATTAAGACTCGGATTGGTTATGAAGACCCCGTGATAGAAACTTGGATTCCGACTTTGCTCGAAACTAATCCATCTGTAATTGCTATTCACGGTCGGACATTAAAACAACAATATGGAGGTCGGGCAGATTGGTCTATGATTGCCAGAGCCAAAGAAATTGCTAAACAAACTCAAACTCTGATTTTGGGCAATGGTGACGTTAAAGATTATCACCAAGCAGGCGAACTTTGTACGAAATACAATTTAGATGGAGTTTTAATTGGCAGGCAGGCTTGTGGTAATCCTTTTGTGTTCAAAAAGTTAATAGAATCAGGTGAAATCAGTATATTTTATGTGGCACTAGACCACGCTAAAAAATACGAAACTAGTAACCAAACACAAGTTCCCTACAGCTTCATGTCCATGCGCAAACATTTGAGTTGGTATGTGAAAGGTATCTCGCAGGCAAGTGAAATCAGGTCCCAACTTGTCACCACCAACTCTGCTTTGGAAGTAGCTCGTATCTTTGAAAAATATGGTTTACTGAGTCAAAAAGAGATTGAAACCATTTTAGGATCGTAACTTTTGGATGATATAATTAGCGCACCAAAGGTCGCATAGCTCAGTTGGTTAGAGCGCACGATTCACATTCGTGAGGTCCCAGGTTCGAGTCCTGGTGCGACCACTTTCACAGTTCTTGTAAGAAAGAGCGTCTAGAATTGGATTTGTGGTCATTTATTCGCAAGCTGGTTGGATTTGTGTTTTATCCCGATGTTTGCGTCCACTGTGGAACCCTAGGTTCACTTCTCTGCTCTAATTGCTATGAAGCAATTGAGTGGTCGGTGTTACCTCCCAAACTAACCATAACCCAACCAATCGCAAGCTTGGAGGTAGTGAGTATGTATCGTGGTCCAATTAAATCACTCATCCGCAAACTTAAGTTTTTGGGCGTGGTTGATGCGTCTGAGGTAGGAGCCAAACTGATGTATCAGTCTCTTAAACTACCAAAAGTTGACGCGTTTATACCTGTTCCCCTTCACCCTAAGCGACTTGAACAAAGAGGTTATAATCAAACCCAATTGCTGGCAACGGCTTTGGGAAAAATCATGCATGTACCGGTGATGGATATCTTACTTAGGGTAAAGAACGGATTAAGCCAGGTCGAAAAAATAAATCGCCAACAAAGAACCCAACTTTTGGATCAGCAATTTATGGTTAAACCCAGCTGCCAGGCCGGTTATTTGCCCCAATCCGTATTGTTAATTGACGATGTGGTAACAACTGGCACAACATTGTCAGCTTGTGCAAGGGCATTAAGAACAGCAGGTATAAAAACTGTCCATGTTGCCACCCTAGCTCATGGCTACTAGAGAAGACTTAGACCTTGATAAATGTATCTATTTATCCTATAATCTTTTTTGACTTATTGCATAGTAAGTTAAAACACAGGGGATGTATTGATTTGACGCTGTGTGCTCGTTAACATCTGCAGGTCGTCTTTGATCAAAGACGTTAAAAAAGATTAAAACATATCTGCAAATAAAACACGCAGTACAGTTGCCGACGTAGTCGCAAGTGCCAAGAGTTTACTTTTGAACACAAGTGGTTACCAAACAGCTCCAGCTTTCGCTCCTAATTATTTAGTTGCTTAAGTTCGGCATTCACTACTTGAGTTTCATTAGCGCTCTTTAGTGGGTGGAAACCCAGTTAATGTGACAGTCGTTCACTCTCTTGTCGGTGACGATCTAAGACCTTAGACAGGGATTTGACCGGAACGGTTTGCCCGTTAACCACCGGTCAATTATCAAAAATGAGCTATACCTGTAGAAGGTGTTAGCTTTCACTTGCGGACAGGGGGTCGTTCCCCCTCATCTCCACCAAAGATGTATATAAGTTAAAATTTATAGAATTTTAAACGTACTTAACATTTGTAAAGCATCCTCTTTCGTAAAAGTGTCGGAGAATGATCCTTCAATCAAAAATGCGTTGCCTTGTTTTTCAATGTGATCTCCAGCATATAGCCCACCAAATCCTTCAGGACGAAGACAGTATGTTGTCGTTTTGCCAGCCAAAATAGTTGTAGTCATAAACTCCGAATCACACCCACCACCCCAACCATCACCATTTGCCCAAATTATAATACCACCTGTGGGACATAGGGTTTGATATGCTATTGAATTTGAATTAATTATTTGAGATTCGCAAAAATATAACATTTTTTCACGCTTATTATTGACAATAAGATTGTCTCTATATGTATATAATTTAAGGTTAGAAGGACAAGTAATTGAAAAACCTACAGAGTTATCAGTTATTTTATTGTCTGTACAAGGTACCCCTTCAATTATTGAAATATTTTCTGATTTAATTGGTATCGATTCACTTACCTCATTAAGTAAATCTATCCAGCCCAACCTTTTTGCTGTAGGCAAAACTTCGCATAAAAAACCAGCCGGCTAAAACTAAATATAAAATATTCAGTAGCAAACTAATCCATAAAAACTGAATTGATAACGTACCGCTCAATAGCCAACTGCGCATTGATTCCATCACATATGTGGTGGGCAGTAACCAAGAAATCACTTGCATGGCCTGAGGTAATTTATCAACCGAAAAATAGATAGCGCTAAATGGCAATATGGCTCCCGGTAAAGTCCAGATCACGGTTTGAGCTCTGGGACCGCCTCTGAGCACAATGCCGGCGGCAATTAAACCAATCCACCAACCGCTCATGACGCATAAACCAAAAAAGACAGGCATCCACAAACCCAAAGTTAAAACATTAACGTGATATAAAAAATACATGACTGGCGTAATGATAGACAATGTAATCAAGGTTTTGATTAAAGACAAACCTACCACCGACATCAACCATTCAAGAGTTGTTAAAGGTGTGGAAAATAGATTCACTAAGTTTTGGTTCCAAACTTCATCCATTAAGTTGCGGCCAACTTCGGATTGAGCCCGCCAAATCACATTCCATAACACCAACCCAATTAGCACAGTCGCCAAAAAACTGGTCACACCACTAGTATCACTTAGCCATTGACCGGTCACACCCCAAAGCAGAGTGTCGACCAATGGCCAGTAAGCCATGTCACTCATTAGATCAAAATCTCTGCGTAGTGGATAAAGATGCCTTAAAAAGAGCGCTTTAATCCGATGCCATTTCATTTTATTTAACCCTTCTCTTGGTTCGATCTAAACTTAGATTCAAAAAGTAATCCTCCAATGTTGGTTTATCAATGCTGATCTGAGTGTACTCAATGCCATCGCTAGCCAAAATTGCCAAGAAGCCAGCAATTTCAGCCTCATCCAATTCCACCACCACCTGTCGATCTTCGATGACTACTGGCCAACCCTGGTTTTCAATATGTCGAGCCGTTCTCTTCAAACCATCATTCACCCAAAGCCTTAACCTGGCACTTGAAACTGATTTTGCGAGATTTTCTGGTGTATCATGAGCCACAATTCTGCCTTGCTTTAAGAAAATGACCCGATCACAAACTTCTGCCACTTCATTCATATTGTGTGAAGTATACAAAACACTCACTCCATACTTAGTTTGTTGCTGCCTGACAAACTTTCTGACTAGATGAGCAATATCTGGATCGAGAGAAGCTGTTGGTTCATCCAAAAGCACAATTTTGGGATGAGGAATAAAAGCCTTAGCCAACATTATCCGAGTAATTTGACCAGCCGAAAGCTGGCTCATAGCCTTTAGCCGCTGATCCCACACTCCAAAAAATTTCAGGAATTTTTCGGCCCGAGCCAAAAACACTTGGGAACTCAAACCATAGAGCAAACCATATATCTGCAGATTCTCTATGACAGTTAACCGCCAAGGCATTTTGACATAAGTACTGGCAAAGGTGACATGCTCCATAATCTGGCTTCGATCTTTTTCTAAAAGCTGACCAAAATATGTGATCTCACCCGAAGTTGGAGTCAAAGTACCCATTAACATTTGAATGGTTGTGGATTTTCCCGCCCCGTTTGGACCCAACAAACCCAGAATTTCTCCCTGTTTAAGATCAAAAGAAATACTATTTACAGCTGTAAAGGACCGACCTCCTCTTGTTCTGGGTGGATAAACTTTTTTAAGCTGGTGAACTGACAGTACAGTTGACATATCAAACTTTATGCTTTCCAATATACAACCCCACTAAGCCTCTGCGGCTGTCATCTTGTCCCGAACAGAATGGAAAGCAAAGGCGAGTATAACTCTACCCCTCAAGCAATGTCAAGATGGATTGGAATTAGGGAATGGATTCGGTCCTAGTTTCCAAAGAGTGAAGGTATTCCATCACTCGACTGGCGTGAACGGCCCGAGCCTTACTACCCTCGGCAGGACCAATTAAACCTGCTTCATAAAGTTGGTCTAAAATCCGAGCGGCTCGATTGTAACCTACACTAAATCGGCGCTGAACCATTGAACTCGATGCTTTATCCTGGGTAACTACAAACTTGGCCACTTCTGTATAAAGTTCATCTCGTTCGTCACCATTGGCCGTCAAAGCTCCTTCTCCACTGCCCTTGCCCATGACTTTATATTTTGTCGTGATCTCTTCTTGATAATTTGGTGACTGTCCCTGATCTTTAATAAACTCAATCATGTTTTTAATTTCTTTATCCGAAACATAAGTCCCTTGAATCCGGCTTGGTTTAGCTTGGTCAGGAGGAGTAAACAGCATGTCACCCCGACCCAATAATTTCTCGGCTCCCGGAGTATCCAGGATCACCCGTGAATCTGTCATTGACGAAACATTGAAAGCAATTCTGGCTGGAATATTGGCTTTAATTAAACCAGTTAACACATCAACTGATGGACGCTGAGTCGCCAAAATCAGATGAATGCCAACAGCTCTGGCCATTTGAGCAATTCTGGTGATACTTTCTTCAACTTCCGAAGGGGCAAACAACATAATATCGGCCAACTCATCAATCACAATCACAATGTGAGGCATGGCTATTAAACCTGCCAGCTCATTGTAACCCGCAATATTTCGGACCCCAACTTCTGCAAGTTTCTTGTAGCGCTCTTCCATTTCATGAACAGCCCATTTAAGAGCGGAAACTACTTTTTTGGGATCAACGATCACGGGGGTTAGTAAATGAGGAATATCGTTGTAACCAGTCAACTCTACCCGTTTGGGATCAACCAAGATAAAACGTACTTCGTCCGGGCTGGCTCGAAACAGCATTGAACAAATAAAACTGTTAATGGCCACTGATTTACCCGAACCGGTAGCTCCCGCAATTAATATGTGAGGCATATCAGAAATGTTCACCACAATCGGTTTATTGGAAACATTAATACCCAGCGCCACAGCTAATTTGGAAGGATGTTTTTTAAGCTCATCGCTTTTAAGCATATGCCTTAAGGTCACAAACTGAGCCGAATAGTTGGGAACTTCAACTCCGATTAAAGATCGGCCGGCGATTGGAGCTTCAATTCTCACCTGACCAGTGGGGGCGGCCAAAGCTAAAGCAAGATCTGTAGAAAGTCCTGTGACTTTAGACAACTTTGTACCTCGACCAATTTCTAAAGCGTATTGCGTCACACTCGGCCCAAAATTTGCCTCCTTAACTTTGGCTTTAATACCAAAAGATTCAAGCGTGGCTTCAATCGTATCGGCATTTTTCTTGACGTCTCCTCTGTCTGCTTCACCGCCGTCACTATCTGATAATAAAGACAGTGGAGGATATTCCCATACCGTTTGATTGTTAGCCGGCACTAAAAGATTTGGTAAATCGTCAGACCGATTAGACCTTGAATTATCAAATTCTTTTTGTGCTGCAACAGCCGTACCAATCGCCAAATCAGTTTGAGAGCCGGTTTTATTTTCGTTAACTCGAAATCCACTTGATTTGCCCAGTGATAGCGAAAGTTTGGGTAACGAAAATCCGCCACCCTTTTTAAGAGCGCTGTCCATATCTGTTTGTTTACTATTTACTCCCTTATCCTTACCCAACTTAAGACGCTTTTTACTTATGCCCAGACTTAAATCAATCACTTCGGCTATAGAAAATTGAGTCATGACCAAAGCACCACTAATCATAAGTGCGCCAAACAAAATGTATGATCCAGAACCTGAGACCAATTGACCGATATTAGAAAAAAACTGAGTGCCGATCTGACCAGTTCTAAATAGACCCATTGACCCGATCAGCATCATGAGCGTTCCCAACAACACGTGTGGCTTAGACCAAGCCCATTTTGTTTGAAACAGAACTAAGCCAGCAGACAAAAAAACAAACGGTAAAAGTAATAATGAGGCGCCAAATTTCACTGACAGAAAATTATTAACTTGAACGAGCAATTCGCCTTGACCAGAAAAAGATACAATAATCAGCAGACCAATGGCTGATAAAACAATTGCCACCACGGATTGTAAAGTCTCGGTTCTAATTTTGAGTTTGACTGGTTTGTGCTTGCGGCGACGTCTTTTATTAGCCATGAATCGGTCCTTAGTTGATTCTTATATTATTATAGGATATATCACACTTTTGCCTCCCCTGACAAGAGGGAGTTTAATTTAGACCTCAATAATAACCGACAGAATCATCGGTTCCCTCTGGATGATTTTATAGAGTTTACGACTCAACTGTTGTTCAATTTTCTTTTTGAGTTCTTCATCTTTAAGTTTTGGATTTGCATCGACGGTATCGGCAACTGTCTGTTTGATAAAACCAATCACTTCTTCGGCCTCTTTCATAAAAACGAAACCCCGAGAAATAACCTGGACTTTTCTGGGTTGGATCTGACCTTGAGATCTGGGAATAACCAGTACAATCATTCCCGACTGACCCAAACTTAATCTATCAGATAAAACAGCTGGACCCACATCACCAATGCCTTTGCCATCAACTGTCTGAGGCTTGAGCTTAATTTTGCCAGCAAGTTGTATGCCTGTGGCAGAAAGTTCTAGTATTTCACCTTCTTGAGGTAAAAGAACCCGTTTGTTATCAAAACCCAAAGGCTTGGCAACTCTTTCGGCAAACAAACGGCGATGTCGATCAGCCCCACCAATAGGCATAACAAGTTCAGGCCGGATTAACTTAATCATTTCTTGTTGTTCAAAGCTGCTGGCATGACCAGAATGATGTAGCCCTGGTTCAATGTCCGGATATAAGACGCGGATATTATTTCGAGCTAGTTCGTCAATCGCAGCATAATAATTTAGTTCGTTACCAGGAATTGCATTTGCAGAAAATGCGACTGTATCTTGAGGCTTAATTCTGAGCATTGGGTGATCACCAAAAACTGCCCTTACCAAAGATGAACCTTCCTGACCCTGGCTACCGGCCACAATGATACATAATTGACTATCCGGTACTTGATCTGTTTTTTTCTTATTTACCTCCAAGCCTACCGGTATATGCAGTCTTTTAAGTTCACTGGCTACCTTAACATTTTGTTCAACCGATCGGCCAATAAACGCCACCTTTCTACCCAATTTTTTAGCAGCATCAATGGTCTGTTGAATCCGATGAATATGGGAACTCATCAGGGTCATAACAAATTTACCCCGAGTTTGAGCCATTAAATTTTGGATGACTGGACCGATAGCCGATTCTGACTGAGCAGGTTTTTCAACTTCAACTCGCAAGCAATCAAGCAGCATGAGCTTAACCGACTGGGATCTAAGACTGCCTATCGCCGCTAAATCACTGACTTGGCCATCAACTGGAGTTGGATCAATCCTAAAATCAGTACCGTGATAAATTGACCCAACCGGAGTCTCAATTAAAAAGTGACGAGTATCAGGTACAGAATGAGTTACCCGAAAACTGGTTGCGAAAAACTTCGACCCAATAGCAAAACGGTGTCCAGGTTCGATCACCTGAATAGGTCTTTCAATCTTACCGTCTTTCATCCGTTGAACAGCAAACCCGGCAGTCAGTGCCGAAGCAAAAATAGGAAACTCGGGCAGATGAGGCAGTAAGTACGGTAGTGCGGCGATATGATCGTCATGGCCGTGAGATAAAATCATGCCCACGATACGTTTACCGGATTCCAGTTGTTTCAACAAATAGCTGATATCTGGTATTAAAATATCCACTCCGGGCATATAGTGATCTGGAAAACCAATACCACAATCCACAATTAGGATTTCTTCATCTGCCTCATATAGAAACATGTTTTGAGTCACTCGACCCATACCACCTATAGCTAATAGTCTAACTTTTGACATATCTTCTTCCCATTATTTTAATTACTTTGTCTCTTTTTCTCAAAATCACGATGGTTAAATAGGGCAATATTTTCACCCCAACCTTTATTTTTATAAATCATTTTTTTCTTAACTAATCCATTAAGCCATTGTTTAAATCTAGCCGATCTGTATGTAGTAAATCCCAAAATTGAGGCCCCGAAAAACATCATAAATGAAGACCAAAAGACAACATATTGGGAAGAAATGTCGGGAGTTTTAATAGCAAAGAATATAATATGTAAAGTCAGAATGAAACCAAACATTAACTTTACTATTCTCATGTAGGTAAATCTTTTTTCTTGTTTTGGGTCAGTTAATTCAATAATCAGATATATAAAGAACCCCATAATAAAAAATAAAATCATCAACCAAATCACAACACTACTCGACGCTAGCCATTCTATAGGAAACCAGAGGTTAATGAATGCAATGGTAGTGGCAATAATACCCCCACCAAGAACCATGGCTATGTGAGATAGCCAAAGATGAATGTATTCGCTGTCTATGAAAAAGTTGTAAAGAGGATCTTTTTCCTTGAGATGAAATGTTTTTGTGAGGGAGTGCATGGCAATAAAGGCATAAATAACCATAAAAACAACGCTGTAAGCGGTATCAATGGTATAAATCTCCTTTGTACTAACAAGGTGGGTATTTGCCTGGAGAATCCAAAATATCATTGTTTTCGCCCAAACAAAGATGATTGGCCAGACAATAAATGTATAGTAAAACTGGACAATATCGATTTTGAATATGTCTTTTTTACCTTGAAATCGGTAAAAAATTAATCCAGTTAGGGTACTAAAAAAAGGTAAAATAAGCAATAGAAAAACTAATAACATACTGTAAACTATCCTATCATGTTCTTCTAGAAAATCGCTCCTGCAACTTCTTCTTTCATTTCATCAACTTCCAATCTATGCTCCACCCATGCCAAAATTTTATGAATTTTTTCAAAATCTCTAATAAATGATTCTTTAACTTGAGTAGACCTTAGACCTGCAGCTGGGTGGTACATAGGCAAAACGTACAACCAATGTTCATTCCATTTCACCCGATGTAAACGACCGTGAACCTGTGAAATGAAAACATCAGGTAGAAATTTAGCCATACTATAACGGCCTAAAGTGATCATCAGAACTGGGGCAACTATTTGAATTTCCTGGTCAAGAAACGGTTTATAAGCGGCAATTTCTTCTGGCAAAGGGTCGCGGTTGTCTGGGGGTCGAGCCTTAACAATATTTGAAATAAAAACTTGGTCTTCAGACAGTTGAACCTGTTGCATAATTTGCCTGAGCAACTGACCTGACCGACCAACAAAAGGACGTCTCTGAACCGATTCGTTATAGCCAGGAGCCTCTCCGATCATCATAACTTTGGCAGGCACTTTACCTTCACCGTGAACAATGTCCTCTGGTCGATTTGCCAGGGGCAAGTCATCCACACAAGCTTCAAGTTTTTTTTGAAGAAGGCCAAGTTTCTCCCAAGCTGAATTCTGTTTCATTATCCAAAATTATAACCGATTATTCCTAAAATTTGAAAGGCTGCAGACTAAAATTTTAGATTAAACAAGGACATTAACTTCTTGGCCATATTTGGCAACAGCAAACATGAATTATATTGTCATGAGACGCAAAATCTGGCGACTGAAGGTTTAAATCTCTATCGTGCAAATTTGCACAAGACATATTAATACTGAGGTAGGAATATCTGTCTATTTTCCAAGGTTATGACAACCTCAGAATAATTCTTTTCTACTATTATTCGAGCAGCCTTACGGACCGCACCCTCCAAAGTTCTTTGTAAGGTTCGAATACCTGCATCAAACCCCAGGGGTCTAGCGACTTTTGGCCAAACATCATCTTGAATCACTAATTGCTCAGGTCTTAGACCGGCCTTCTCCAAAAGCTTAGGCAGGATATATTTTTTAGCTATCACAATTTTCTCTTGATCAGAATAGGTCGGCATACTAATCTTTTCCATCCGGTCCAACACGGCTGTAGCGAGATTAGTGGTGTTGTTCGCTGTAGCAATAAAGATGGCGTGAGATAAATCAACAGGATAATCGAGATATGAATCCCGGAAAGCATGATTCTGAGCCGGATCAAGTAGCTCAACCAAAACACCCATAATATCCCTATTGGCCTCTTGAGAAGATCTGTCAATCTCATCAAGTAAAATGACTGGATTGCGAACCTTAGCCTGACATATGCCCTTAATCACTCGGCCTGGTTCGGCCTCCAAATATAAACGTGAGCTACCCCGAAGTTCTTTAGCCGAACCTAAACCTCCAAAAGGGATTCTGACTATTTCCCTACCCAAAGCTTCGGCAAGTGAATAGGCAAAAGTGGTTTTGCCTGTACCAACCAAGCCTACTAGTAACAAAACCGGAGCCCGAAAATCACTTTCCGAAAATTGATCCTGGCGCAATTTCAAAACAGAAATGTATTCCAAGAACCTGTCTTTGACCTCCTGCATGCCGTAGTGATGTTCATTAAATACTTTATTGGCCCCAACCACATCCAAGGTATCTTTTGATTCTGCAGACCATGGAACTTGGAGCACCCAGTTAATATAGCGACTCACCTTTTCATATTTTTCATCATAATTACCCAGATCAATAGATCTTTCTAGAGCGACAATATCTTTCTGAACTTTAAGGCGCATCTCCTCAGGCATCCCAGCGCTACTGGCTTGCTGTTTGAGATCTGCAATTTCTTGATCGAGAATTTGATGATAATCAGGCATGGGCAAGCTTATTATTTAATATTAAGGTAATGATATACCAGCTCGAGACAGAATGGCAGACTTAGTTAAAAGACCCCGTTTGGCTCCCACTTGATTTACAACTGAACCTGCATTAATTGTGCCCAACAATATAGCTTGTTTTGGTTCTAAACCCCAAATGTAACCTGCCACCAAGCCAACTGAAAAACTATCTCCTGCTCCTGTGGTTTCTTTGGCACGCTCACCTGAAGATGAAAAATCAAATTCTCTACCCCTTCGAATAAAGACGTGTCCCCCTTTTTGACCATCAGTCACAACAATCATCGGAATGTGAGTTCTAAGAGTTGAAGCTAAAGTTTCCACCATTTGCCATTCGGATTTATTCACAATTAATATTTCTACCGGCAGTTGATCAATTAATAATTGATTTTGATTAAGCAAAAATAATTCTTTTTTACCCGGGTTCCAAGATAGTTTGCGTCCGCCACTAACTTGGGACAGAATTTTAAATATATGCTCAAGTGTACCTTGGCGGCCGGAAATGCTTGATAAATGAATCCAGCCAGCTAGCTTGATCTGATCTTCTGGTAGATCTTCCGGGTCCAACATTGAAGCTGCTCCTCGATGGACCATCACAGTTCGATCCCCTGTGGATCCAACTAACATGACAGAGCCGCCAGTTTCTTCTTTACGTTCACTGATTAAATAATTAGTCATGACATATTCTTTTTGGAAATCTTTGATGATAAAGTCTGCCAAAACGTCTTTACCTAGCTCAGAAATTACCCCAGTTTTAAACCCTAGTCGAGCAAAACCAACTGCAGTGTTGCCACCTCCACCTCCAGTCGCCAAATCAAAACTATCCACCTCAATTTTGTCACCAAAAGGTTGGCAGAGTAAAACTCCTTCTTTGACAGGATGCAACTTAAATTCATCCGAACTAATAAACACATCAATTAGACTTGAACCAATTGTTAAAACCTGGAACATATGTAAACTCAGTTTATCACTAGAGCAACACTAAAATAAAGGAGTCTACTCATTAACTGCAGGTTGATTTTCGGTCCGAACGGGTAAACTGCATCGCTGAGCCAAATCTTGTTCAAATTCTCTTAGTGCCTCAATCAATTCTTCTTGGTTTGTTACCACTTTATAAAGAGTCTTTTCCTTCTCTCCGATCAAAAAGTTCTTGTTGATAACTGTCAGCACATCGTGCCAAAATTGTCCGAACAAAATCATGGGTTTGTGATTACCGTAATGTAAATGAGCCAACAGCCAAGCTGTTGTCCATTCACTTAAAGTGCCCGTCCCGCCCTTAAAACAAATAAATGCATCCGCTTCTTCCATCAAGCTGAACATGCGCTCAATATAATTGGTTGTTCTGATTTCAAGATCGGAAATATTGGCCTTATCTTGTCCTTCAAATTCCGGCATGTCGTGAGGTTGAAAAGTCACCGTCACAACTTTGCCACCAGCTGATTTTGCTCCCTCTGTTGCAGCCAACATGACGCCAGGACCACCACCATCGACAACAACTTTGCCGTTTTCCGCAAGATATTTCGCCACGTGATAAACCTCTTTAAATAGAGAATCATTGCGATCCACATCAGCACTACCAAAAATAGCCACTCGGTCCATAGAGCAATTGTCCTTAGGACGAGGAATAGTTATTTGTCTTAAAACTTGATGACTCATAGTTTGCTTTCTGGATTAAAAACTTTTTAACTGCCTATATGTTTCTATTTTATCCTGAGCCAACCAAAGTGCGCTACCAACAACTGCGCTTTCCGCCCCCATGGCTTTAATTTGAGCAAGACAGTTAGCTTTGACCCCACCATCCACCAAAATTTCAAATTCCAGCTTTTTATCCAAGCGCAAGGCCACCAACGCTTCAATTTTTGCTAGCACTTGAGGCAAAAATGCCTGATTTTGGAAACCTGCTTCGATACCCATCAGCTGAACTACTTTTAAATGAAACCAACTGTGTTCATCAATAGCGCTAAGAGGAGTAAAGGCATCAATCGATAAACCAGGCCACCAATCTTCTTTTCTAACCTCTTCAATAAAATCTGCCTGATAACTCATTCGTTCAACTTGAGCTATGACTGCCCGCACCGGAATTTTCCTTTTAACATCTTGCAGTTCATGTACGTCATTTAAAGGTTCTTCTGTCATCAAGTGTAAATCAACTTTGAGATCACCAAAATCCAATTGGGCTAAATCAATGGGGGTAAGAGTCAGGTTGTCCGCAAATAAGCCATCAATGACATCTATCTGGACAATAAACTGATCCGATTCATCAGTTCCCCAACACTCTAAAATTTTCCCACATTCATCCAGCTGATCCTGCGCCTTGACTGTGTCGCCAGTTAAAATAGCAGGATAAATATTCATGAGCGTGAATTTTCGTAACGAGATATTTTATCAATTCTTCTTGAATAACGTTCATTAAAATCTGGCTGAGTTTTCAAAAAGACGGTTATTAAACTCTTCAGTTGGGCCAAATTGTGATAATCTGCCGACAAGGCCAAAATGTTGACATGGTCATTTTTTCTGATGTGTTCGACACTTTCTGGAGAAGTTGCCAGTCCCGCTCTGGCCCCAACAACTTTATTGGCGGCGATGCTGGCTCCTACACCCGAGCCACATATGACCAGGCCCAAACTTGGCTGCGTTTTAACTACTTGCTTTGCCACAGGAATAGCAAAATCAGGGTAGTCGTCAACAGGATCAAGAAGCGTATTACCTAAATCGGTAACTTGGTAACCCTCCGAAATCAACCACTCTGCCAGTTGATTCTTGACTGAAAATCCCCGATGGTCGGCACCCATAAATATTTGCATGAAGTGGTAACTTTCCTCTTCCTCTTACCGAAACATCATAGCAGCAACCATCATTTTCTTCACTAGTCACCTAATAACAAAAATCCCCTCGCTTTCCCGAAGGAAAGGAGGGGATTTAATTTCAATACCAAAACTTTATTTGGACTTCTTCAAAACTGGCATATTTGTTCGTTTGGTTTCCATCACCTCATAGCCAGCTGGAACTGAGGATAAAGAACCGTCGCGTACATCGCGAGCAAAGAAGTAAATCCGCTGAACACGACCGTTTTTAAGGGTCACGTCCTTCATGTGCAGATAGTAGGTCTGCCCCTTGGCGTTGGTGTAGCTGTATGCACTCATACGCTTTCCTTTCGTCCGGTTAGCCCGGTACTTTATATTACATTGGTAGCAGTTTTGTTTCGCTTGCTACTTGATTAATAACTCTAGCATACCATACTCGAGATCTACTTCAAGTAGATCTACTCAGCCGGTTGGGCTGGGATAGTACCCCGCAAAATAACTTGCTCCAACTTGCTATCCGATTGTTGCTCGTTGCTGACAATGACTTCGAAAGGCAGTAATTCTGCTGGAACTGCTGCACTCCCCATATAACCACCCTTGTTTTCTTCAAGCACAAAGATCCTTTGTAAAGTTGCGTCATCCAAAGTCCTAAGCCACACTTGATAAACACTTGATTCTGGCTTAGGCAAATTAGCCATAACGCTCAATTTAACTTTATCATCTTTAATTTCATAGCGAATCATACCTGAGCTTGGTGATGCCTCGACCTCAGCACCCTGCTCCAGTTCAACCGTTTCAAAATCCCCCACACCTTTGAGCACATCACTTATTTCGCTTGCGGTTAAATCTTCGATTTTAATACCTTCACCATATTCGCTTAAACTCTGATCTGCCAACTGCCGGCCCCGATACCAACGAAATATTAGTGAGAAAGCAAACAGTATAATGACTGCGGGCAAAATATATGATGAGTATTTTTTCATTGAACCTCCCTAGATTATACCGAATATTTGATTTTCAAATGTCAAACTATGATTAAATAGATCAAACACAATTGATGTCTATTTTCTATAACTATTGGGGTTTGTCAATCTCCAGTTCTGGACCAAACTGTTAAAAAAAATGCTCATGATGGATAAATTGGGGTAAAATACCCCTGTCTATCAATAATTGTTTGCTTTCCATAATCATATTTCGACCACCACAAAGATAAAAGCCTGTTTGAGGGTCAAACTGATGAGCAGTTAATAAATCATCTACATGACCACGACTTAATGTCCACTCTGGAGTTGGTTGAGAAAGAATGGGATAAAAGTGGAAATTAGAATATGTATCAGATAATAAATTAAAATCTTCAAGCCAAAATAAATTTTCTGCACTGCGCATACCCCAATAAAGTGTAATGGGGCGCTTATCATTTTTGGTTTGCAATAGGTCTAATAAAATACTCATATACGGAGCAACACCACACCCAGTTGCCACCAAAACCAGCGCCCGCTCATCAGCTTCAGGCTGACCAGTTTGTTGGGCAATAGTAAAAATTCCTAGAGGACCTAAACCATTAATAATTTGTGATTTGGCCTGACTGCGACTTAACTGTTTAAAAAAATTCACCCCTATCCCGTTGGGAGTATTATCGATTAAAAGTTCAAAACCATGGTTAATGGCCGGAGATGAACAAATTGAATAAGCTCTTGTTTCTCCTTTATCAGACACCTGAAGTGATAAATATTGACCAGCTAAAAAATCAAGTTGATGTGGTTCAATTAACTCAAACGAAAACTTAGAAAAACGATCATTATAAGCAACTACATCTTCAAAATGAGCTGTAAACTTAACTGTAGAAGTCATAACTTTGTCTTTCTTAGTACTAGACTTACGACGAAATAAGATTTTTCTGCCAGTCTTGACCATACCACAAACCAATAGCCATTTTAACGATCGCCTCATATTCTTGAGTTCTATCAACAAAATTATTGGTCACAACCCCAATAGCGCCATTGGTTCGCCGAATATCAGTTCCACCCATCAATTGATCAACCACCGGTCCCATTTCTTGGCCTGCCAAAATAGGCCGAGCAATAGCATCAGGGACCCTGAATCTGGCTCCATTGGCTTCAAAAAGTTTTCCTGTTTCATCTACAACCGATGCCCAAACAGTAGACCAAAGTTGCCCTTTAGAATCTGTAAATACACCCCCTTCAAGACCAATACCTAAAATTTGCCTGGAAGATTGATTTTGCATCTGACGAACTTGAGACAAACCAGCTTGTAGTACTGCCTGCGCCCGCTTGGCAGAGCCTGTTCTTGTCTCCAAATCGGTTCTGGGTTGCTCACCAACCGAACTGGGAACGCTAATACCAATAACTTTTGCTTGGGGCCAAGCAGAACTAGTAGCCTGAGCTACTGCTTGAACTTTAACCGGGTTCTGGGAACCGACAAAAATATAATCAGGCTTTCGCACCAACTTGATAGACGTTTTTTTATTTTGGGCCAGAACTTTTTGCACTGCAGTCAGCCCAAGTTCGGCACAGCGCTGACGTGCCGGACTAATCTCCAATAAATTCATAGCTTTAAGTAGTTGCTTAAGATTTAATTTTTGAATTTTGACCAGGGTTTGTCCTTTAACTAAATTTGACACCTGACTCATAGCTGTCTGACTAACCAAACAACCATTCCCCTGCCACTTAATGTCAACAACTTTCTTACCTAATTTATCCAGTTTAATGGAGACGGTAACTTGGTCACCGCAAGAAGTGTTGTACTCTGTAATCAACATGTCTGGATGATCAAGCAAACCCATGTTATCCGGATGCTTGGCCGCAGTTAAAAGATCATCGCGATAAAGATCTTTTATGTTCACCATGTCTTTCCAAAAACTTGACGAACTTTTGTTAAACCCCTAACCAGTGTATCCACGTCTTTTTTGGTGTTATAAACACTAAAACTGGCTCTAATAGTTGCTGGCCAGCCAAAATAAGTATGTAGCGGCATAGCACAATGATGACCCGAACGAACAGCCACACCTAAACTATCTAAAATTTGTGCCACATCATGAGCATGTACGCCTTGATAAATAAAAGCTACTGAACCAACCCGATTCACCTTGGGACCTACAACCTTAACCGGTTCGATCTGACTTAATTGATCAATAGCGTATTTCACTAGAACTTGATCTTGATCAAAAACGGTCTGCATTCCAATCCCAGTCAGGTATTTGCATGCCGCAGCTAAACCAACTAATGAGGCCACATCGGGCGTACCCGCCGTAAATCTGTCCGCAGAATCACTTTGGAATGTTGATTTTTCTGGAGAAACTGAGGCGATCATGCCACCCCCAAATAGCCAGGGTTTCATTTCATGATTGTCCAGGAGACCTTGTTTAACCAGTAAACCTCCGACCCCCATCGGACCCAACATCTTATGTCCAGAAAAAGCAAAAAAATCTATGTCCATTTGATCAAAACTGATGGGCATGTGAGGTGCTGACTGAGCCCCATCAACCAAAATTCTGGCTCCAACCTTTCGGGCCAACACCGAAATTTTGTGTAAATCGGTTAAGCTACCCAAGGCATTTGAGACATGCGGCACAGCTATTAATTTAACGTTCTGATTGACGTTCTTTTTGTACCAGTCCAAATCCAATTCTCCTTGAGAAGTAACTGGTATAAGTCCAAGTGACAATCCCTTTCGGCGACAAAGCTCTTGCCAAGTGACCAGGTTGGAGTGGTGATCCAGCATTGAAGCCAGAACTGTTTGACCCGGTTGGAGCTGATCTAAAGCCCAGCCATAAACTACCCCATTTATAGCTTCTGTTGTATTTCGCGTTACGATTAATTCGCCGGGTTTTGCCCCAAAAAACCGGGCAACTATTTGCCTGGACTCTGTCCAAGCCGAAGTACTCCGGTCAGACAAAGTGTGAACACCCCGGTGGACATTGGCATTTGCCGTTTGGTAGTAATCCACAATAGCATCAATTACCACCTGGGGCTTTTGGCTGGTAGCAGCTGAATCTAAATAAACCAGAGGCTGGCCATTTATTAATTGCCTAAAAATTGGAAAATCGCGTTTTACTTGATCTGTTTTCATTTTTATTTCCACCTGGATTGTACCTCATCTCCTAAGTAAAGTGGCAATGGCAGAAGAAAATAGATTTTTCCTCTCTTGAGTGGTATCTGCAATAATTAGTTTACATAATTCGTAAACATCGTCATTGCTCAAATCGCCACTTCGAGATTGATCCGCTACAAATGTGGCCAATTCGTACATGTCTTTATGAGGTAACTTCCATTCTAACTGATGAAAAAATAAAAAAGCATCAGTAAATAGTATGCACATACGTTTGTTGCCATTCTCAAAGGGATGAGTGCAGTTAAGTTTATAAAAATAACCAGCCGCAACACATAAAACATTTGGATAAAGTAGCTGGCCATCAAAAGTTTGGCTGATTGAACCCAAAATTGATTCCAATCTGCCAGGGTAACGGGTTTCAAAAGACTTGAGGGGCTCCTGAAATTTAAGCTGACCGCGAAAGTTCTCGTAGATATTTTTGCACAACTGAAGATCGAGCCAAATTTTTGGCATCTGATTGAGTTTTTGCAGTTTTGTCTGGGCCATCGGCATGTTCCAATTGAAGATAAGTCTTTCTATACTTTTTAATACTATTTTTAACACTCTGATCAACCTGGCGATTCGAAACAGATTCCTGTTGAATTCGAAAATGCGCTTGAACAGCTTTAAATTGTTTAGCTAGAGGGAGTTGAATTTTTTTGAGCATGCCGGATTTGATAAAAACACCTTGGCAATCATTTTAACACGAGTTGACGGTATGCCAGATTACAATGTCGGGTGATATTCTCTTTCCAAAAAACCAGCTATTAAAACTTTTTGAGCCTGATCTAAGGTCAAACCACGGCTCATTAAATAAAAAAGTTGGTGCTCATCAAATGAAGAAATGCTTGCAGCGTGAGAACAAATCACATCGTCAGTTAAGATCTCAAGATTTGGCCGGGTTTCCGCTTCAGCCAGATCTGAAATTAATAAAATTCGCTGTGTCAGGTGGGAAACTGTCTGAGGACAATTTGCTTCAATTTTAATTAATCCCGATAACTTTAATTTTGACCGATCTTGGGCCACGCCTTTTAAAACCACTTCCGATTGGGTAGCAGGCGCTAAATGTTGAATAACTAACTCAACGGCCATTTGCTGATGATTTTTTGCCTCGAATAATCCTAAAAGGTGTAACTTAACCCCTGGTTTAGCTAATGTTATTAAATATTTTCCAGATTCGGTCAAAGTCAGCTTAGTCAGACCTAATTTGCTGATAGCTATTGCTTTCATATACTATCCCACACTCCCTTCCATCTGGAAATCAATCAGCCGATTCATCTCAACCGCATACTCAAGAGGTAATTCCCGAACCAACTCTTCAATAAAACCATTAACAATCATTTTTCTGGCTTCAAGTTCGCTGACTCCTCGGCTCATGAGGTAGAAGAGTTGATCATCACCTATTTTGGAGACTGTGGCTTCGTGCTGAAATTTGACTTGAGAGTTGGCGCTCCGGATGGTTGGGTAAGTATCCGATTGCGACTGGGAGTCGAGAAGAAGAGCTTGACAAACTACGGAGTTTTGAGCATTTTTGGCTTTTGGAGTGGCAGCAACTAAACCTCGATAGCTGGTCCGACCACCTTTTTGAGAAATAGACTTACTCACGATGCTGGCACTGGTGTAGGGTGCCAAATGAATAACCTTGCTGCCAGTATCCAGGTGTTGACCATGGCTGGCCAAAGCAAGGCTTAAAATTTCACCCCTTGCCCCCTTGCCTGCCAAAATAAATCCTGGATATTTCATTGTCACCTTACTTCCCAGGTTAAAATCGGTCCAAATCATCTCACCTTCTGCCTCAACTCTGGCTCTTTTAGTAACTAAGTTATAAACATTTGTGTACCAATTCTGGATGGTAGTGTATTGACATCTGCCACCCTGCTTCACATAAATTTCAACCACGGCCGAATGCAGTGAATCACTTAAAAAACTGGGGGCTGTGCAACCCTCCACATATGACACACTAGCTCCTTCATCGACGATAATTAAAGTCCGCTCAAACTGGCCAGCCTGAGGAGCGTTAATTCTAAAGTACGCCTGCAGGGGTAATTGGACCTGGACATTTTTGGGGACATAAACAAACGAACCACCAGACCAAACGGCCGTATTCAAAGCAGAAAACTTGTTGTCTCCGGAGGACACTAGTTTGCCAAAATACTCCTTAATTAGTTCCGGATACTGGTTTAGGGCCTCGTCCATAGATAAAAATATGACTCCATCTTCAACCCAGGATTGGCCTAAAGACCCATAAACAACTTCACTATCATACTGAGCTTTGACACCCGCCAAAACTTCGCGTTCGGCCTGGGGTACTCCTAGTCTTTCAAAAGTCATTCTTACATCTTGCGGTACCTCATCCCAAGAACTCACTTGAGCGGCCGTTGGTTGAAGGTAATAGTATATTGATTCAAAATTTAGATCCGATAAATCAGCCCCCCAAGTTGGTAAGGTTTTGGCCTCAAACTCTTTCAGGGCTTGCAAACGACGTTTAAGCATCCAAATTGGTTCACTTTTGATAGCAGAGATTTCTTTCACTACTTGCTCATTTAATCCTGGTTTAAGAATGTGAGTGTAACTAGTAGTTGGATAAGAAAAACCAGGCTGATAGCTTGGACTTTGGGAAAATTGTGATAGTGGTTTTGACTGAGACATATAGGTGTTGATGGGTAGTATAACAGGAGTAAATATTGATATGTTATGATATAGTTTACTGTTATACAGATTTTAGTATTAATTATCTCAAGTACAAAATAACAGATAGGAAAATATGCCAGTGGAAAGTCAAAAAGACGGACAGCATCAAGCAACACCAGACTCAGGCAAAACAACTGAAGATAACGTTGCATCATTTGAGAACGCTTTAGAACGATTCTTAAGTCGTAATAATCCAACTTGGATGACAGATATCCATTATCCAATGCAACTGATTATGTCCGCCATGGGAGATGGTTCGGAAACGGTCGTTTTTATGGAAATTAGTGTCCCTGTTGCACTGTTAACCGACTGGCTTTTAAACGATAGGAACGGTTTTTTATCTCTGACGAACATTGATCAATGCCAAGCGGACTGGAATGAATACCATCATTCTATTTTCGCTGAGCAGTGGATAGAATCGATAAAACAACGAACAACACTCTTGGCATTCTTGGCTACTCATAAAGGTCTGAGGACAATCGATAAAAAGTTATCAACACTCGGATACTGGGATTCCAATGACCCAGTTGCATAATAAAGTTTTCAACTGATGCATTCAATCATGCATCGAATGAATCCATCTTTTGCCCCCGCGAAACCAAAATCATATTCATCAAATTGGCTTGGTCTAATCCAGGCCTGCTGAGTGTGCTCATGGCTCAAACTGACAGATGCGCGATCAAAATCATCAGGTAAATATAATTGCCAGCCAACAATAATGGAAAACAGCTGTTTATCCGCTTCAAAATATGTACCAAAATAATTGGGTTTGATTCGAACCATCTGACCCATTAAATCAAGTCTTTGATCCTCAGCCATAATCCCCGTTTCTTCCTCAAGCTCTCTTAAAACATCATTTCTGTGAGGTTGAGTTAGGTTGCCTTGCTTTTGATCTGGCCATTGGCTATTGCCACCCGGCAAATCCCACTGATTTGGTCTGGTATAACTTTGGGCAGCACGTTTTAAAATCAATAACTCGCCTCGATGTATTAAAACCACTTTTTGTAGTAATTTAACTTGTTCTGTTAACTTTTGCATTTTTGCCTCCAAATTGATTATTTATATCCAATTTTTTCCAATTTTTTGGCCAGCTCATAGCCACCGCTCTCTTTAATTTGACCCTTAATTAATAAGTGGACAAACTCCGGCCGAATATGTTCTAAAATCCTTAGGTAGTGAGTAATAATTAAAACTCCAGTTTTTGACTTGGTCTGAACTAATTTAACTGCTTTTGCCACAATTTTTAAGGCATCCACATCTAAACCTGAATCAGTTTCGTCCAAAATGGCATACTTGGGTTCAAGCACTACCAGTTGCAACATCTCTAATTGTTTTTTTTCACCTCCACTAAAACCTTCATTAAGATTGCGGTTGAGCAGATTTTGATTAACACCGATTTCCTCCGCCACATGGTCCAGAAATTTATAAAATTGATAAGCCGAAGCATATTTTTTCCGCGACTTGGCTCCAAATAGTGTCTGATGAGCCTGTCTTAAAAACTGATTAATCCTGACCCCTGGTACTTCAGCCGGCTGCTGGAAAGCCAAAAATAAACCAAGTCCAGCTCTTTTATCTGGAGATAAGTTTAGCAAGTCTTGACCGTCCAAAGTCATTTGAGGGATTGTTGATTGATTCTTTACAACTTGATAGTCAGGATGTCCAGCCAAACTCAAAGCCAGACTGGACTTACCCGAACCATTGGGTCCCATTAAAGCATGAATTTCCCCTGGTCTGATTTGTAGATCAATCTGTTTTAAAAGCAGTTTATGACCAACTCTGATACTCAAATTTTTGATATGTAACATTTTTTTTATTGACACTTAATCAACCTTTTTTTGTTCAATAAGACCAAAGCCAATTTTTAATTCCTGAATCAAGTCATCGTGGACATGCTGCAATTTTTTGACCTGGTCAAAACTAAACCAACCTATATCATCTATTTCGTCCAATTTAGGGTTTAAAACCAAGTCCTGAACCCGAGTGACCTTGGCAACAGGTGCCATTAAATAAGCAAAACCTAAATGCTGTTCACAACCCAGCCTACCCATAACTTTGGGCTGATGTTTTATCCTCGCCTCATAATTTATTTTATACATCCAATGTAGGTTACTAATAATTGGACAGGGCAAATATTCAGATTCCTTTAAATCGATTAAGCCATTAATGTCAAAGGCTTTAACCTCAACTCCCGTCTCTTCCTCAAACTCTCTTTCGGCGGTGACGTGGGGCAATTCATTGATTTCTATGTGACCGCCTGGACACAACCATCTTTGTAAGCGATGATGTTTGATAAGCAAAACCTGATTTTCCAAAATCAGCATGCCCCCCGCTGTTAAACAAATTTTGGCCCGATACTTTTGCAAATTCAGCATGCCCCAATTCTAACATGCCTCTCCAGATTTGACTTTCTAAATTAAACTCATTTGAACACCATTATCTTTACTGGGAATAAATGAAAAATCTACCTGACATTCTACTAAGCGATTCCATTTATTTTTAAATTTAATTAAACCTTTTTTGAGCCCATAATCATAAACGTCTCTCGTCACGACTACATCTTGTAAACAATATTTTTCCAATGCCTGGCGATTACCCTCTTTGTAATATTTGATAGCATCTAGTCCATTGCCGGACTTACCAATACCTAAGGTGGCCTGAGCCACTGCCTGCAAACCAATCCTGTGACCGACGCTATTTTTGATCCTGGCCATCAAGTCAAGAGATGGCAATTTGGCCACACTGCCCGAATAGTGAGGAGCCAAAGCCGGTAAATCAAAACCTTCGCTGTTGAAACCTATGACTACGTCAGCTTGTTCTAATATGGGAAATATATCTGCCAAATCTTCTTCAAAAAAACTTAACATTTTGCCGGGACCGGACAAGCCTTCCCGAACACAGAGCCCCACAAAAGATACGCCCAGCTTTTCCGGGAAATATCCTCCAACCTGTTCGAATGTTTGCTTGGTTTCAACATCAAAAAACACCTGACGCATAAATCCCCACCAAAAGGTGAATAAGCGATCGATTACTAATCGGTCAAACGCTCTAAAACCTTTATCCAATTAACAATCTGCCAAAAATTTGCCACATAGTCAACCCGGCGATTTTGGTACTTGAGATAATAAGCGTGCTCCCAAACGTCCAAAAGTAACAAGGGCCGACCATGCAACTGAATGTCAACCATTAATGGTGAGTCCTGGTTTGGAGTACTACCAACTACCAATCGACCATCTTGCTGTTCCACCAACCAGGCCCAACCAGAACCAAACTGAGTCTCTGCCGCCTGGGAAAAATCTTTTTTAAAATTTTCAACTGATTTAAAGTCTCTATCAAGGGCTTGTTTGAGCCGACTATATTGAGAACTAGTCGACCCTTGGGTTAGCTCAGTAAGTTGAGCAGCAGATATTGCACTTGGCGTAATTGATTCCCAAAAAAGGGTGTGGTTGTAGTAACCCCCACCGTTGTTTCTAAGTACCAAAGGTAAATTTTTTTGGCCTAGTATTTCTTCTATGGAAGCCTCGGCCAGCCCTTTGTGCTTCATTAGGGCATCATTTAATTTTTGGGTGTAACTCCGGTGGTGTTTTGAGTAGTGAAGTTCCATCGTCTGGGCATCAATCACCGGCTCCAAAGCATCAAATTTGTATTGTAGTTTTGGTAGAGCAAACATATGTCCTTTCTGCTCATTATTACCAATAACTAATATATGGCGCAAAGATATATAAATCTGTAAATTACTTTACAAATAAACTCTCTTGAATAATACGATCTAACTCAATAACCCGGTCACGAACAGTAGTTTTGATAATTTTGGGATCTTCTCCAACATCCAAACCCTGCCAAATTACCTGACCCATGGCTGCCCCCACAGCACCAGATTCCATGGCTATTCGGATTTGTTCCTTAAACTCACTGTAGTTGGGAGTTCTATCGACTAATATCCATGGTATATCAAGTTCGGCCGTCAAGGTTGCACAAGAGAGCGCCGAGTGAGGATATTCAAGAGCCAGTGAGTGACATTTGTTTCTAAAGTCTTGTACTGCCAACAGTTGAGCCTCCTGAAACTCTTCTAAAGTGTTTTTTTGGTCATTTAAGGCGAACAGGCTGACTTCCAACATCAACTCGATGCCTTCGTAGAGGCAGTGATCAAAAATCTCAGCCACAATCTGGATTTTTTCGGACCCCATCGGTTCGTCCGGATGATAATACAATTTGAGATATGCCAAACCGTAGTTGTGTCGAATAAATTCAACTCCCCAATTTGGAAAGAATGTCGGTAATTGGGTGGGTAAATTTTGACTAGACGATTCAGCCAGGGTCAAGGCTAATCCACATTTGTCATCTTTGCCATCAATCGCCTCAAAGCCGTCAGTCGGACTTAGAATCACGCCCGAAACGTGGCTTGTTAGCTCTTTACTTGATAACTCGATTATGTTTGGTAGGTCTAAAGCTTTTTTTTTATCTGCAGATTGCGAAATGACTTGAGATAAATAACTCAAATCAAGTAAAGTGATTGAGCCAGAATCATGCTGAATATTACTCAGGTGCATAGCTTCCAGTATAGCCTGATGTTCTGTTTGACGCTAGATTACCAACTTGATTATTCTGGTTTCTGCTAGTCGCGACGGTAACCACCGCCATTGCGTGGTCTGTCACTACCCCGGCGGTCAGCTCTATCTCGATTGTAACTTGGTCTGCTTCCACTTCGATTAAAACCACCGTTTCTGGATCCACGATCAGGTCTATTTGCTTTGGCTTCGGCCTCTTGTTCTTGACTCAAAAAAGACAAGCCAATTTTGCCGTCTTCCTTAATCTCGCTGACACGCACGTGCACCTCATCCCCCAATTTAACTAATTGATTGGGATCGGCCACAAATTCAGTTGACATATTGGAAACATGAACTAAACCTTCTCTCGTGGGCAAAAATTCCACAAAAGCGCCAAAACCTTCAATTCTGGTGACTTTGCCATCAAACTCATCATTGACCACTACTTCTCTAGTTAAACCAGTAATTAATTCAACAGCTTTATCGATGGCAGATTGATCCGGAGAGGAAATATTTACCAAACCGACTTTTTTCTCTAAATCTTCATCCACATCAATTTCGGCTCCGGTTTGCTCAATGATGCTTTTGATCATCTTGCCTCCAGGCCCAATTAAACCACCAATTTTTTCGACTGGAATTGTGAGCTGCTGAATTTTAGGAGCATAGGCAGACAAATGAGTTCTGGGTTCTGGCAAACATTTAAGCATCTCCCCCAAAATGTGCATTCGACCAATCTTAGCTTGAGTTAGAGCTTGTTCCATAATAGTCCGAGGAATTCCCTTAAGCTTAATATCCATCTGTAATGCAGTCACTCCCATTTCGGTACCTGCCACCTTAAAGTCCATATCACCAACATGATCTTCAAGACCTTGAATATCGGACAGCACAACGTACTTCTTACCGTCACTCATTAAACCCATGGCAATACCGGCTACAGGTCTTTTAATAGGCACACCTGCCGCCATAAGTGACAGAGTTGAACCACAGACGGAGGCTTGAGAAGTCGAACCATTTGAACTCAAGATTTCACTCACTACTTGAATGGTATAAGGAAATTCTTCCTGAGAAGGAATAACCGGCAACAGAGCCCGTTCGGCTAAAGCACCATGGCCAATTTCTCTCCGCTTGGGAAAACCAAACCTACCAGCTTCACCACTGGCATAAGGAGGCATACTGTAGTGATGAATATAACGCCTGATTTCTTCGCCCTCAATACCTTCAATATATTGACCCAGTGACGGACTTCCCAAGGTAGTGACTGTTACCGCCTGAGTAGCACCTCGTTTGAACATGGCACTGCCATGAGTTCTGGGAAAGAGATCAACTTCACACCATATTTGCCTAATCTCTTCGGGTTTGCGATCGTCTGGTCGGACTTCTTGATCAATAATCATTTTTCTGGCAGCTGATTTTGTTGCTGCATAAAGAGCTATTCTGGCATCTTTGTCGTTATAAACCACAACTGTTTCATCATCGGTCGCATCCGGATTAGCTTTTGCCATAATTTGGGCAATCAAGCCAGCTTCGTTGGTTTTTTCCAACCGACCTTGCTGTTTAACCAATTCGATAACTTGAGTTTGAAAGTCTGACTCAACTAATTCGAGCAGAGTTTTATCTCTTGCTACTTGATCGGCATCAACTTCAACTAGTTCCACCTTATCTTTACCAACGGCTTGTTTAATTTCCATGATAGTTTGACAAACTTGACCTAACTCTTCTTGGGCTTTAAGTAAAGCTTCAATTAAAACTGGTTCTTCAACTTCATTTGCCCCAGCTTCGACCATAACAATGGTCTCACCTGAACCGGCCACAATTAAATCGAGTTGACTTTTTTCCCTTTCAGTATGAGTTGGATTAAAAATAAACTGAGCAGACTCTTTAATATAGCCAACTCTTAAACCAGCCAGAGGGCCATCAAAAGGAATTTCCGAAATTGATAAACCAATCGCGCTGGCTAAAAGACCCAGCATGTCTGGATCGTTTTCACCGTCATAAGAAAAAACGGTGTTAATGACTTGGACTTCATTAGTAATACCTTCTGGAAATAGTGGTCTTAAAGACCGATCTATAACCCGAGCCTTGAGAATTACATCATCTAAAGGTCGACCATCTCGCTTCACCCAACGAGAACCTTTAATGGTACCGGCTGAATAAAGTTTTTCGGCAAACTCGACAGACAGAGGAAAGTAACCCAAGTTAACTTTCCGACCCAAAGCCACCGTACTGTGAACCACAGTTTCACCACATCTGGCAATAACTGCTGCAGATACCTGCTGGGAGAACTTACCTATTTCAATTTCGATGGTTTTATCACCAATTTTGATGTTTTTTTTATACGTTTCAGGATATGTCGGATATGACATTCTTGACCTTTCCTTGAGTTTTGGGGAATTTTAAAGTCTCTAAATCTTATTTTTTAAGTTCGCTCGCGCTTTAAAAGATGCAGGCTTTCGAACTTAAATGATAAAACCTAGAGCTTCATGCCCAAGCTCATATTTAATTAAGTAAGGTATTATAGCACTTCTACCTGGAATAAACCAATTACAGATCAGAAAGAGTTAGATAAGCATTGACCTATTTGGTCAATCCCAATCGTTCAATTAGTTTTTGGTAACGCTCAACGCTCCTGTTTTTTAAGAAGTTTAAAAGTCGGCGGCGTTTAGCCACTTGTTTTAACAATCCACGTCTGGAGTGATTGTCTTTTTTGTGTTTTTTAAGGTGCTCGGTTAACTCCTGGACCGAAGCAGTCAACAACGCCACCTGGACTTCTGGTGATCCAGTGTCATTTTCAAAAATAGCAAAATCACTAATGATTTGAGTTTTTTGATTTTTAGTTAGGGCCATGATATGTCTCCTTTCCGAAGAGTACCTGTTTCTGGCAAAGCTACTTGCCTAACCAAAACAGTGATCATGATGTCAATACTAGGGGTGATTATACCACAATAATACTTGTTACATCTGGACAAATGCAATTTTACAAAACTGCTTGCCTATAAGCCACTAATACATCACCCATTTTAAAATCAAGTTTCCTGTTTTTAAAGGTTAAACCGCCCTCGTTTTTAGCTTTAATAGTCTCAATTTCTTCCTTGCCGTGCATCATGGATTTAATGACTGGATTGGCGATAATTTCGTCGCTGCGCTTGAGGTGATATAAATTTGACTTCTTTAGTTCTCCGGTTTTAACCTTAACTCCAGCAATACGATCACCTCTCATTTCAAATATTTGTATAATTTCAGCCTCACCTAAAACCTCTTCATCAATAGTCGGTTCAAGAAGCTTGAGTTGGGCTTGTTGTAGATCTTCGATCAGCTGATAAATAATTTCATACGTTTTGATTTTAACGCCAGTTTGTTTAGCCAATTTTTTTATCTGATTTGGCACTTTGACTTGAAAACCAATAATAGTGGCCTCACTGGCTTCGGCAAGTTCTAAGTCCTGTTCAGTGATTTGACCAACTCCAGAGGCTAAAAGTTGCGTGCTTTCATCATCTAAATTTTGCACAATTGCTTCCAGCGTGCCCTTCACATCAGCCCTAATAATTAATTTAATTTTGGGTTTAACATCTAGCATTTTGTCAAAAACAGAAAAATCTAAATCATCTAATTCTCCACTTGGCTTGACTTCAATTCCAGATTTCTCATTAATCTTCTCCTCATCTAACACTTCTTGAGTTGGAATAACTTGGTAATTGGCCAAGGCATCATGCACAAAAGAGCCCACTGCTGGTACCTGGTGGAGGCCCACAATTTCGGCCGGGAAACCCGGAGTTACTTGATCTAAATTCTGCCCAGACTCATTAACAAGCTGTCTAATTCGACCATCCATACCATCGACAGTAATCTCTTGTCTAATTTTGAGAGTGCCTTGTCTCACAATTACCGCCGCCAACGGACCACGATGAGGATCAATGCTTGATTCAATCACCACGGCTTCCAAAGGCAAAGCTGGGTCAGCTTTAAGTTCCATTAGATCTGCAGTCACTGCAATTGTTTCCAAAAGTTTATCTACACCCTTGCCCTTTAGAGCAGAAATTTCTATCGCTTCCACATCACCTCCAAAACCAGTGACGGAAATACCATGTTCAACCAGTTGAGATTTCACTTCATCTAAACGCACATCGGGTAGATCAGTTTTATTGATTGCGACTATGACTGGTACATTTGCAGACTTTATGTGACGGATTGATTCAATCGTTTGTGGTTTAACCCCATCATTAGCGGCTACAACCAATACTACTATATCAGTTAAACTTGCACCCCGAGCTCTCATCCGGTTAAATGCAGCGTGACCGGGAGTATCGATAAAGGTTAAGGGTTGACCTTTGTATTCAATGGAGTAAGCACCAATGTGCTGAGTAATTCCGCCAGCTTCACTGGCCACAACTTTGGTTTGACGGATATAATCCAAAAGAGTTGTCTTACCATGGTCGACATGACCCATGATAGTAATAACTGGTGGTCGTTTCTCAAGTGCCATATATTCCCATTGTAACACCGCAACTCATTATGCTTGTGGTTTTTCTTCCGCTGGTGCAACTTCAATCTTTTTTTCAAATACTTCTGGAGCTTCACTTCTGGCTCTGGCGTGTTCCGACATTTCTGTCTCAAAATCTGCCACCTTCTTTGTCAAAAGCTCTGTCTGGTCGGCAGCTATATCAAAATCTTGCCATTTTTGCTGGAAACGAGCTAAATCCATCAGAGTTGTCAGTTTGTGATCTACCAACAAGGCCCTGGTTTCATCAGTTAAACCCTTAAAAGTATCAATTTCATACTCTTCTTTTCCAGTCACCTTGGATTCAATTTTGCCAGACGATGATTTGATAGTGATCCTGTATCCCGTTAATTTGGCCGCCAAACGGGCATTTTGACCTCCCCGACCGATGGCCAAAGACAATTGGTCATCTGGGCAAGTCACAACAGCAATTCTTTTTTCCAAGTCTAATTCAATTTTTAGTTTTTCGGCTGGTGCCAAAGCACCTTGAAGCAAAACCTGAGGATTTTCCGAAAAAGGAATAATGTCTAATTTTTCATTATTAAGTTCATTAATAACCGCCTGGACTCTTACTCCGCGTTGACCAACACAGGAACCAACTGGATCAACACCTTCCTGAGTTGAACGAACAGCCAGCTTAGTGCGAACCCCAGCTTCTCTGGCAATTAAAGCAACTTCAACAGCTCCTGAAGCAACTTCAGGGACTTCTCTCTCAAACAATTTAACAACTAGTTGTTTATCTGCCCTAGAGACAATCACTTCTTCACCCTTAAATGTTTCTCCAATCTCTTTAATTAAAACGGTAATTCGGCTGTTAACCCGGTAGAATTCACCTCGCATCTGTTCTTCGGGGGGCATAATACCCTGACCTCGACCCAGATCAAAAATAACCTTCCGGCCATCCATTCTTAGAACTTGAGCTGTTAATGCTTCACCAACCCGATCGCGATATTCGGAAATTATGGTAGATTTCTCTGATTCCCTGATTTTCTGTAAAATAACCTGTTTAGCGGCTTGAGCAGCAATTCGACCAAAACCTGCCGGAGTAATGTCTTCTGATTTAGTTTCATCCCAAGTCAACGGTTCTAAAGTCTCTTCATCCTTGGTCAATACTGGAGCCTTGAAAATTTTAGATTCGCCTGTGGTCTCATCAACAGTGGCAAAATAATAGAACTCTTCCTCAAGTCCAAACTGCTTGCGAAAAGCAGAAACTAAAGCCTGACGAATGGCCTCATAGATTGAGTTAGGATCAATCTTTCGTTCCGCAGCTATTTGGGCAATAGCGGCAGCAAATTCTGTTCTAACAGCACTGGTGGTTTTATGCATTTTTTCTCCTCGGCTGGTGGCTAACAAAAAAGGCTCTTTTTCCCGAGCCTTCCCACAAACCAAGAACGATTATACTCAATAACTTCAAATTTAACAACCAGGGCGTTTCTAAGTTACGCCTAAATGACCTCTCAAGAACTATTGAGGAGTTGGTTCAATTCGTACTCCACCAATGCACCCAAGATCAATTGTAATTGGCTCCGATTTATTTTCAAATCTATCAATGGCAAAAACTCTGACAAACAGCTTAGCGTTAGCTTCACCTTCTTGAGCATAAAAAAGATATTCTGGCTTTGACGTTGTTTGTTGTCTAATAATATTTGAAAAACCCGCATCAGTAGCTACTTCGGCTTGATATTTAACCTCACCTCCAGCACAACCCACGTCTTGAGCCGGATTCCAAGCCATAAAAGATGAATACAACGTGCCATCATCTGCGCAATATTGACCTGTAATTTGAATTTGAGAATCGGCAAACATCGGACCAGATTTATCAACAGAAAAATGAGCCGATGCCGGATCACTTTGATAGTACTGACCATCCTTCCAACCGGCCACCAGTGTCCTGAGGGTATAGTCACCAGTACTCAAACTGGGTTCGACTCCAGAACAATCACTACCACCACTTCCTCTCTGCCAAGTAAGTGACCCAAGAGGGGGGTGATTGCGGAACACAGAAATTTTTGCAATATCATCGGTTATTCCAGATATATCCCACACGCTGCGATTACATGTCCAGTCTGCTGTAAATTGTTTGTCAACATCCGTAGCCGCTCCAGACGCTGGATTGCCGCTTAAAACTCTAGCCCAAACGTCATATGAGGTAAAAGGCTGGGTTTCTGCCTCGTCAAGTCCAATAAGAAATGTGTCTAACCAAGCCGAATTTGATCTATAGCAACCATCAGTTTTGACATTATAAATAATTGGCGGTTTAGGTTTGCCAACCACGATTGACGGTTGGGGGGCAATAGTTGTCACTGGCGAAGGTATGACTGACGGCTGAGGGGGAGCTGTAGATGGCGAATACTCGCTGACATGCAGAGCTAATCCATTGGCTAAAGAATCACTATTAGCTAAACCACCAATAACTATGAGTGGATCTTTAACCTTGTCTGTGGTCACGGTTAAATCTGTAAACACGATACTGCCATCGGTTTTTTTCATTTTTACTCGCAAACTGGCAAAGTTTACTCTTTGTCCAGCTGCTAGGGCTTTTTGTTCCGGGGATCTTGCCAAAAGAAAGCGAATTAACTGCCCGTTATCTTTTCCGGGTTGCTGAGTAAATCTGGCAATTTGTTCAAATTCGTTTCTTTGATTTTGATTTATGTCTGGAATAACCTCTAGCTCGCTTGAGTTGTAATATACAAACACCTCGGCCGCAACAACGGGCAAACTGCCAGCTGAAATGTCCAAATTAATCACCCCATCTTCTCCAGGAGCCAATTGAAGACCGGGCTTACTTGGATCCCTGTCGCCGCTTTGGCTTGAGACATCGGATAAATACATTCGCACCTTTGGTGGGGTACCAGCCCCACTTGCAGCTGATCTGTTCTCTTGAGTCTGCTGACCCAAAAACAACACCGATCCCAGTCCAATTAAGACAACTAAAGTTATTCCAATTCCGGCAATAATTTTCAATCTATGTTTAGAGTGGAGCAACTTAAACCATAAAGTTTGAAATTGATTCCACAAATTCGGATTAGTTAATTTTGTATCGGTTGATGTCATTAATCAGCTCCTCCTTCACTCAACCACCATGATAAGTAATCTGTTAAATTGACCTTGCTGTCACCGTTAAAGTCCGCCTTTAGTTGATGATTGCCGTCCAAATAATATTGGACCCAATTGTCAATATTTGCATAGACGTTGATTACAACAGAACTTGAACTGCAATATAATTCCTCCTGAGGAGCAACATTAGGAGCATATTCACCAGTTCGCCCACTAATAATGAGATTGTGTTCTCCGAGTGATTGTGGCAAATAATCAAATGATAGAGATAATATACTGTTTCTGCTTGTAATTTTTACCTCACCATCTGCACCGGCAGTCACATTTTTCTTGCCCACAATCCACTGAGCTAAATTGTCATTGTCGTAAATTTTAAACAGCACACCAATATTTTTTTCATAAATATCGTTAACTAGTCTGTTTGTGTATGTCGCATCTGGAAAATGAGTTACAGCCAAGTTAACTGTGTCACCAAGAGCTATACTTCTTGAAAAG